>Ga0209138_1000037_pt1 | contig 138593 bp, 113 predicted proteins | sample SaaInl3SG_22_DNA_FD_184645 | JGI IMG/M metagenome (GOLD analysis project Ga0209138, IMG submission 184645) | Marine microbial communities from expanding oxygen minimum zones in the Saanich Inlet - ESP_153SG_22_DNA (SPAdes) (version 2) | ecosystem: Environmental > Aquatic > Marine > Intertidal...
ATCAAGTAAATAAGTTTGACCGACAGACGCAATTGAAAAATAATTAAATACTGGGTCCGTACTACTTAACCAAACAATTCGTGAAGGGTCATTACAACAAGCAAGTATATGATACGTTTCACTTGGTGTCGGTGAAGGTGTCGGTGAAGGTTGTGGTTCTGAAGAACATGTTTCACAATCCTCATAAACTGTAACTCCCGAGTAAGTATTTCCTGTCGGTAATAAAGATTTATCTTTGGTCACATAACAACAACTATCACCTGAAAGTTTAATAACACTACCAATTGGTGGGTGTGGTAAATTACCTGAAAGGTCAACCCATCGTTCATGCTCAGGACATTTTGTTGGGTCTTCAGATTCGCAAGCCAGTAGAAACATTGAATAATGGTCACTCGGAGAAGTAATATAATAGTTAGACGGACCATCGGGGTCTCTAGGGTCAAAAACTGTAGGAGGTCGTGTTTGATTTCCCATACATTCATCACAACCATTAGTATAAACCACATCAACCTGTGAAGTAAATGTAATATTTGGCACGCAAACCTCGCTCCCACAACTACTAATTACATCCCAACACGTACCAATTATATCAATAAAAGAATCACCTACTTGTAGATTATTAAAATTATATATACAAGCAACTAAACCTTCTTCGCTACAAGCAGAAATACATATAGTACCGAGATTATTATGTACCACATAATCATTTAATAAAAAATAGTGTGGACCGTCAAGAGATATTGAATGGACTTCAGTATTGTGTTCAATAACTTCAAAACTAACGACTTCTTCATTAACGAACTCGTCATTTACAATTTTAACCATTTGTAAGTCCCCACCTACCGTTAAATCTTCAATATTAGTAAAACTATATACCTCATTTGATTTTGAATAGGTTAATACTTTTTTTGAAGTAGCATAAAGATTATTAACCTTTAAGGTGTTTGAAACATTTTTAAATGTCCTGTCGACTTTGACATCAACATAATTAACCTCACCTAATTCATCAGTTAACCACGTTTCTTTGTCAAAGTCAGAGTCAATTGTTGGAATATAAAATGTGCGTAAAGAGTCCCCTACAACAATATTTTCAATATTACGTGTAGAACCGTCCGATAATATAACACTTTGCCCAACTTTATAACCTGCCATTTAGAAATATACTTACTATATAAATAATCGCAAGTGCGATTTTATGTAGAGAAAATAAGTAAAAATTAGTTTTCTCTTCTTTCTTCAGGTTTATAATATTTAATTCTTTCGTGCCAAATAGGAGATGCCAATAAAATTGCAGGATTTAATTCTCCCTTCTTTGTCATCTGATACATATGTGACATCCAAGTCTGTTCGTATGGGTGTCCCCACTTAGTATCAATAAACATTTTTTTATTACCTTCTTTACTAACAATCATAGGCCAATTAGCATAGTAAATTTCACCATCAACATATGTCAATCCATCCATATTTCGAATATTTTTAAATTCAGTTAATGGAACATTCGGGTCTAATCCGCTGACAGGTAACTTATCATAATGAGGCCAATCTTTAGTCCTAATGTCTTGTGGAACATTATACCACGAACACTGTTTATCGTTATCAAAATAAACTTCAGTAAAACTTAACTTTAAGAAATCGAAACCTTCTTTTAACATTATTCTATGAGCTAAATTATAAATGTTTGGAACGTATTTTCTAAATCCATTCCTACAAACCTCACCTTTTAATTCTGGTGGGTTAACCGTCATATCATCTTCAAAGAAGAACATAAAATCAGCATCTGATTTGTGAAAATGTTCGGCAGCTGCTTGACGACCACCACAAATACCCGTATTACCACCTAAATCAATATATTCAAAGTTATACTCCTTCGCAATTTCTTTATTTTTAACTTTAGCATTTTGGTCGGTTGAATTATCCAATAAAAACAGGTTCGGTCTTTCCAACCACTCAGGAGTTTTTTTCATTGAATTAATCGTATGTAGTACTTGTTCAGGAAAATTAAAAGTTAACATATATAAATTAGTATTAACTCTATTAACATCTCTATCAGTATACTTACGATTATTATTGATTCTTTTTACGTCTGGTTCAGTAATTTTAACATTATTTTCTTTAAGTGCTTGCGTGAACTTAACGATTAAACCATTACCGTCCAACTCAAACCTTTTATAAAGGTCAGGTTCCAAATAAGACATAATAGTAAACAAACTCTCCTCAGTACCCATAAGTCCTTGGGACAAGGTTTGGTCTAATAATGCATAATATGTTGAGTTAGCTTCGTTTAATTGTTGTTTGTGTCCACCAAATAACCCACCTCTACATACATACTTAACTTTTTCACCTGAAATACGGTTCATGTCACCATATTTAAAACCATGAATCTCCGTATCAGCCTCATAAGGATAACTTAAAAATAAAAATGGATTACCGTGGTCAGTTAACTTGTCTAACACATTATCATCAACTAAATGTCCTTTAGGTACTGTATTCGTAATACCCGCATCTAACCAAAAGAAATATTCAGTATCAAATGGATTCCAAATAGACGCGTCATTTAACATAAACATTTTACCTTGAACTATCGGGTTATACCATTCTAATGATGCTTGTGGTGAACTACCTAACCAACCTACTTGATTTAACCAATTAGAATTTGTTCTTATTTCTTGAGTTCTATCCCAAAATGGAGAATATAAGTTTTTAACACCATCTAACTCCATTACTTTTACATAGGTATTTTCTCTATTCCTATGTTCCCAAACTAAACTTTCCAATTCTTTAGGTACATAGATAAATAGATTCTGAGGTATCTGTAATAAATTTTTAAAATGTTCAATATAGTGGTCAAATGAACGTCCATTTCGGTTAATATCCCATAAACCAGTAACTATTGTCATATTATTATTTAAATTCGACATATCATTATAAATTTTTTCATATATTTCTTTTTTTATTGCAGTTATATCTTGACCCAACTCATAAAAATAACCATACTTATCTAACTTATCGGTTGTTAATTTTTTTTCTTCATCTGTAAGATTAATATATTCTAATCGAATGAAATGTGGTTTGATTTTTTCTAAATTCATTTGTTTAAAAATCATCCAATCATACCCCTCAGCATCACAAATAAAAACATCAATTTTATCGAGACTATGTTTTTGAATTAACGTACTTAACGATATACCATTTACATCTATAGTTTTAGCTAAATTATCTTTAACAAAGATATCCCTTTCGTAGTCAGTCCCAAACCCATTTTTTAAAGGGAAAAGAGCACTCATTCCTTGATAACCAGGGTGTAAATCATTTTCTTTTATAACACCTCTTTCTACCGTTAACATTCTCACCGGCCCATCACTATCTGTTATTGCACTATTTTCAAATACACAATTATTTCTGTGTTTTAAATTATTTTTAAGAATATCAAATATTTCAGGTATAGGCTCTACCAAAACTTCATCCCATTTAAAGTTTTCTAAATGACCTCTTGTATCGTCAAACGAAAAACCGTCCATAGCTCCGACCTGAACTACTTGAATGTCGGTAAAGTTTTTATTTATATAATTTAGCGAGTCGGTAATTAAATCCATTTTACTTTTTATTTTAAAATTTATAATTGAATATTTCTATTTCTTTTTTGGAGACGTTTTTAACTATTTCAAAAGTTTCATCATTATAAAACTCTTGGTATGGTTTACTTACATCAATATCTATTACATAATTAAATTTGTTCTTATCATGTATTCTGAGGTCTCTATTTAATTCAATTTTAAATTTACTTTCCATGAAATTCAACATACCATCAAAATCTGAATAATCGAACCATTTATCAAATGTAAGTCCCTTTTCTTCTAATTCAACACTAGTCAAACTTTGGTAATGTCTTTTTTGATACGATGTCTTTATGTAATTTTCAAAAGTAACATCTTCAGGATTTATATTTTTATAAGTTTCTTTAGTTTCACATATATTACTAAAATCACGTATATTAAAACATGTTTCATGTAGTAAATAACGATAATAAGAAACTGCGTGTTCCCACGGATTTCTTATCATAATAGTTTTATAAAAATCTTGAAATTGATACTGATTCCTATCCACATCTTTAACTGTCATATGATGGGAATAACCTTCCCAACCATTCGCTAACATCATCTCTCTAAATGATGTTCCTCCATTTTTTGGTACGTGAATATGAAAATGTTTATTTTTTTGACTAACTATCATATAAAATTAAATTTCCCAATTACTATTATTATACGAATTATCAATAAATTTATATAATTTTTTAGTTTTTTCATCGTCTTTATTATTCTGTCTCTCAACATTACATCCTTCTAAAGAACCGTGTTCAATATATTTTTTAATTGGAAACGTATGTCTTAAATTTTCTAACCACTCATCATAGTTATTAAAGTCTTTATCCTCCTCAAAATACGTGACCACTCTCGGTCTTTTGTTTTTTGCAAAATACGCAGACACTGTGGTATCATCGCACCATGTACCATATTCATCAATAAAATCAAAGAAATCATCACCAAAAAAATGTCTACGATATGAAATAGTTTTATAATGTTGTAAAATATCAACAAGTGAGTTTCTTTTTAGTGAAGAGTAATAATAATCTCTAGTATCACCGAAATGATTCGATAAAAGTCCATTCTCATCTCTAGACCTCATACCATCATATCCCACAACATAATCAGGCCATTTTTCCCTATTTTTAATGTGTTCATTAACCATTTCTTCATGATAATACATATCATCATCAACCACTATAATTATGGTATCATCATTAACTATTCTCTTTACCGTTGGTAATAGTTTTGTAATAGAACCGTAATCATCGGTTCTAAAAATTTTCAACTTTTTATCGTCTATCATTTCTAACCATTCAGGTATAATATATTCATCACCATTCTTTGAATAAAAATTTGGTATATTCAGGTGAATTTCATAATTTTCATTATAATTTTGATTTAATAAAGATTCAATACAGTATCTCATATCAAAATTATATTTACTATTTAACCTTTCAGGTATTGTTGTAAGTGTTATTATTACTTCCATAACTTATATTTTAACAAATACTGTTTGTCTACCCCATAAAACTTTAACATATCCGTTTTCAAGTAAATAAGGTGTTAATAATTTATCTTTACCGCCAGCGTCAGTATTAAAATCTGTATCATCAACCGATACTATGTGTATATCCGATAACTTATCCTGCGCAACTTTAAAAGCTTCTAAGTGTTTTTCAGCATATTGAGGTACCCCAACGTCCCATCCGTCTAAATAAAGTAAATCAATCTTTTTATCGAAATTACGTAAAAATTCTATACCATCCATAGGTATATTAACATGAATATTGTCAGGAAAATCAGTCTTAAGATGATGTAAATATTGATTATGTAAGGTTTCTTTACACCTTTCATCGATATCCACAGTATATACCTCAAAACCTTCTTTAGAAAAAAAATGGGTTGAATGACCATCCTGACAACAAGGAGGAGCATCTTTAGTTTCAATATTATAACAATCGTCATAATAATTAATACAACCATCGGTCACTCCCGACCTGGTTGACCCAATTTCTACCACAACGTTACCTCCAATAATTTTTAAAAGCTCAGAAGTTTTTTTTAACCACGGAGCAGGGTAGTTCCTAAAGTAATTTTCATAAGGTTTTAAAGGACTATGGTCCCAATAAATTGTATTATACTTAAAATCATGTGCAGATTTTAATAGTTCTATAATTTTTTCCATTTTTTTATAATTTAAATTCTACTCGTTCCGCCCATCCTCGTTCTTTGGTTAATCCCCAGTAAACAACTTTGGAAGGATTTTTATCTGTTAAAAACATCTCTTCATAGTGTATAGGTTCACCATGTTTTAGGAACCTTTCTAATCTATGACCTTTTATATAATTATGGTTAACTCCAATTCCTTCATCATCATCAAATGCAATTAATATGGATTCGTAGTCATCTGCAGGTAACATATCTCTCGTCACATTAACTAAATGGTAAAATGAGTACATAAACGATTTTTCCCATTCTTCTTCAGTTTCATAATTATATGGGTTCGGAGGAAATAAATTATCTTTAGTGTATTTTTGAAAAGATTTATTTTTAAAATGAATTCCAGCATATTTTTCATAATCTCTAACAGTTCTAACGGTCCCTAATTCGTAACCCGTTAAATCATGACCATTATCTTCAACACCAAATAGTTGTCTAATTCTTGACCTTGCAATATCATTACCTTTCCACCATAAACTCTCACCTCGCTTACTTTGGTCATCCCAAACTAACTTTCCAGCTCTTTCTTCTCTCATCGTTGCATGCCATATCACAATCCTGTGAGGATGAAACAAATCATAACCATGGGTATATGAGCGCACCGTTAAATTAATCTCTTCACCCGCAAAGAAAATATTAGGGTCATGTCTCACTTCTTTCGCCCACTTATTAGGTCCAAATGCAAAGTGACCACTTAAGAATCTAGCAGGATATGGTTTATCTAAATGTTTCCAACCTCCTTTAACAGCTGTGGGTCTGATAAATATCGTCCCAAATGGGTAGAATGTCGCAGCTTCAGATTGCCAAGGTTCCTTAACTCGGTCATTAGGGTCGTTAAATGGGTTATAATATGGTAAGTATCCTCCAATTATTGGATTATAACCTTCTTTCTTTAAATCATAATACCATTTAATTAATGTTTCGTCCCAATTTTCAGTAAACCTATGGTGTGAATCCAACTGACAAACAAAGTCTTCGTCAGTCAATAGTTGGTCATTTATAATACCCCTTGCATATGCCAATCCCTTAGCTTCTTCATAAGGCATATCATATATTTTAAATCTAGGGTCATCACGATACTCATCCACATTATCAAACCCATCTTCAGGATTAAATTGTCGACATATACCAAAATGTATTCTTTCAGGATGCTTAGCGTTTTCCAACGCACTTTTTATTGTAGGTATCAATTCAGGCTCACGATAAGCCGGTAAATGAACCAAAATTGTCATATTTTTTTTACTTTTTTTCATATAATGTTCCTTCCAATCTGTTTACCCACCCTTCTTTTATTGAGTGAGGCCAAACAATCCATTTATATGGTCGTTTCACGGTATTGAAACTTCTCCATACTCTACAGAACTTATCAGGGTCCTGTTTCATTCTTTTAATTTCATTTTCATCAGCATCTTGTCTAAACAACTCATTTCCGTCCTCATCTTCAAATGCCACTGCCCATACGTTATAATCATCGTGAGGGACACTATCAAAATGGATGTCAATACAATGTTTAAACGGAGTAGTAAACGCATTTTCATATTCTTCATCACTCTCAAATACAGGACATGGTGGGTCTAATTTGTCTGCAGTGTGTTGTAGAACCGCTCTTCTACTAAACTTAATACCTGAGTATCTCTCATACTCATCAATAGTTCTTTCATCACCTAAACCCCACGGACCAAACTCTTCAGGGTCGTAAATCTCACCATCAACACCCAATAACTTTCTATTTCTAACGTGTGAATTGTCGTTATTAGTTCCCCACGTATTATGGTCGTCCCAATGTTTTTTAAGTCCTTTACGTGTGTAATAATGCCATAAGAAAATTTTATGTGGATGTAATAAATCGTAACCGTGAGTGTATGCTCTCACTGCAATTGAAATTTCTTCACCGTGAAAATAATACTTAGGGTCGTGTTGGACTTTTTCAGCAAATTCCCCTAAAGTAAATGCAAAATGAGCTGAGTAAAATCTTGCAGGTATTGGTTCTGACCTTTCTTCAAAATCATCTATCGTTGAAGGTAAGAAATGTACATTCCCGTCAGGACTAAATCTATCAAAATCCATCCTCCACGGTTTCATAATTCTACTCTCAGGGTCATTATCAGGCTCAAATGAGGGCGCGTAACTGGTTAATAGGGGTTTTTTAATTCCGTTTTTAATTAACCTTTTTAGTTCTTTTTTTAACTCATAATCCCAATTCTCAATGAATCGTGTATGTGAATCTATTTGTAACGTATAAGTTTCACCATCATATAGTTGTTGTAATAAATTTCTAGCCCAACAAGCACCTTCACTATCTTCATAAGGAATGTTAAGAATTCTAAACCTATCATCATCTTTATATTCATCTAAATTATCCCACTCATCTTCAGAACTATGTTGCCAAGCAATTCCAATTCTAAGATTGTCAGGATTTTTACATTTATCCAACATATCTTTAATTGTCGGTATCAATTGTGGGTCTCGGTAAGATGCTATTTGTACAAAAATAGTCTCAGGTTTACGTGCCATAATATATTATTTTAAATTTTATTCTTACATTAAATAATCACGAAAAATTAATGATTGTAAAGGTCTAAACATAAAAATCGAATATTTATAAGTAAGATGAAATTATTAAGAACCATACAGAAATTAGTAAACGAGGCTGAAGATAATTACTATAAGGCGTCCATAAGTTCTACAAGCACTAAAGAAGTGGAAGAACTGAAAGAGAAGTTAGATGCTAGTTTACAACTTTTAGAAATATATGAAAGGATTGAAATAAAAAAAGAGGACTAATAGTCCTCTTTTTTTATATTTAATATTTTGTAAGTATATCTTATATACTTTGTGTACCTTTTGGATATTCCACAACCATCTTATCGATATCTTTTCTTTCGGCCTGTATAAAATAGAAACATTTAATTTTTGAACTTAACAATGCCGAGTTATTAACTACAACCATATTTTCAAATATGTCTTTAACATATAGATTTTGATGTGACCCTATCGGAGTCAATTGTACCGTAATCGTACTTTCGTCTACCAAATCTATCCAATAATCAGGTAATTCAATAACATTATTACCATCTAATTTACCTCTCACATAAACACCATGTTCTGGACCTTCTAAAGAACCATGTCTTAAATTAAATTCAGGTTTTGAGGGATGTTCTATTAAGAATGATTTAGAAGTCGCAAATAGGTTACCATTACCGTCTACATTAAATATTTGAGAATTTCCACCGTCATAACCATCAATTAAAAATACACCAGGATTCGATGATTGTAACTCTAATACTGTAGTATATGGGTCATCCGCTTCCATCCTAACTCTAGGACTCCTAACAGGTACATTATTATTGTTATAAACTTGGAAATATTCTTCCCCTACTGATTGAAATTCAAGAATATAACCATTTTGATTTAAAAATCTATTACTTGTCAATAAACCGTCAGTACTATATATGTTAGTGTTTCCTGCAGATGTAATGTAACCCGCGTCATTATTAAATCCACTAATATTAATATTGGCTTTTGTTAACTTTCTTTGAACATTTGACGTATCAACCACAACAAAATAGTCTCCGTCACCATTTGTAGTTGACGTAGGTAATTCTGATAAATCAAGTGTAATATTAGGCGTTGTAGTTCCGTTGGTCACATCTAACCCTGTCCCAACAGTGACGTTAGTTACCGTACCTGAAGTATTCGTAAATGGTAAATCAGAAACGAAACCTTTTTTAACGTTATTGTCTGTCGCATCGTGGTAAACTATCGTATCACCAAGTGCAATTCCTGTACCTTCAAGATTCGTAGCCGAATCGATGAAGTTGTTAGTGCCTGTGTAGTCAAGAGCAACATCATTAGCGTTTACAACTATACCTGTTCCTGCACCTACATTGAGGGTTACTGAACCACCTAAGGAAACTAAACCACCATTTGCTAAACCTGAACCAGCAGTTACCGTAAGTGAAGAGTTGGCTAGTGAACTATTAGGTACATTTGAAAGACCTAACGTAATCGTACCTGATGTTGTAATTGGCGAACCTGAGTCTACATCGATACCGTCAGTTCCTGAGATTGCCACCGAAGTAACAGTACCTGTATTTGTTGTGAATCCCGCGTCATTATTAAACCCACTTATATTAATATTACCTTTAGTTAGTTTTCTTTGAACATTTGAACTGTCAACCACAACAAAGAAGTCTCCATCTCCATTTGTTGTTGACGTGGCTAATTCTGATAAATCAAGTGTAATGTTAGGTGTTGTAGTTCCATTACTCACATCTAACCCTGTTCCAACAGTAACTGAAGTTACCGTACCTGAGTTATTAGAGAATGGTAAATCTGAAATTAAACCTTTCTTAACATTATTGTCTGTAGCATCGTGGTAAATAATAGTATCAGAAGTAGCAATTGAAGTTCCTTCTAAGTTTGTTGCTGAGTCAATGAAGTTGTTAGTTCCCGAATAATCAAGAGCCACATCATTAGCGTTTACAACTATACCTGTTCCTACACCAACGTTAAGTGTTACAGAACCACCTAAAGAAACTGAACCTCCGTTCGCTAAACCTGAACCCGCAGTCACTGTAAGTGAAGAATTATCTAATGAACTATTTGGTATACTATTGAGGTTAGCACCACTACCATTGAACGAACCAATCACTTGACCTTGGAATGTTGCATCTTTACTCGAAGAGTCAAAGGTCACTGCGGTTCCTGAATCACCATTGGTTGATAATATTAAATCATTATTAGAGAATATTCTGAAATTGTTAGACCCATCATTGTCAAATGCCCCAACATTGGTCATTCTAAGACCATCCCCATTCTGTGAAATTCTTAAAACGCTATTAGCATAAACAGTATCCGCAGTTATTGAAGTAAGACCCGCAATCGAAGATGCGGTGTCACCGAGTGAAATAGAAGTACTACCAAGTGTAAAAGAGGAATTATCTAAAGATGCGTTTGGTATAGTGTTAAAACTTACATTTCCCGAACCATTAGTGATTAAAACTTCATTAGCACCACCATCCGCAGTTGGAAATGAATAATCATTATTAAATGTTATTACACCACCTGTAGATACATTGATTCGGGTAACACCTCCTGATGTTAAATCAAGACCTGTCCCTCCTGTTCCTCCACTATAAAATACTCCGTTATTGGCCATTTTCTTTTTTTTTTCTTCTTTTTAGGCTTCGGGAGGGAAATGAATCCCTCCCATTAATTATAGTCTATTGATAAATACTTTCAATATAAAATATATTAGTTTTATTTATCTATTATTATTAGATTACTTGAACCCAACCGAATGATTTGTAGATGTAAACACCTTCAGAGTTATTAAGTTGATAAACCATTAATCCCGTTGCCGGTGTTCCAATCGCTAATCTTTGAGCTTCTGTCATTCTTGGGAATAAGAAACCACTTGTTGTTGAAGCCACTTCTAACACCGCACTTGCGTCAGGTGAATTAGTACCTACACCAACTTGACCTCCAGCCACATGTAAATCTGTAGTGTTAATGTCAAACCCAACATCAGTAAACGATAACGTATTACCGTTACCATCAAGTTGTCTGTTTGCAGATAACGTACCATCAGCATTATAGATGTTAGTGTTAACTGAACTTGAAACAGATAAGTCAAGTTCGTCTGAACCTGAATTACCGGTAACGACAACAGAACCATCAGTTGAAGTGAATGTTAATGAACTTCCTAAAGAAACTACCGGGTCAGTACCTGTAGTACCAACATACGTCATAGACGAATTTGCCAATGAACTATTTGGTACGTTAGAAAGACCTAATGTTATTGTTCCTGAAGTTGTAATTGGTGAACCTGAATCTACGTCAATACCATCTGTTCCTGAAATTGCTACTGAAGTAACCGTACCTGAATTGTTTGAGAATGGTAAATCAGATACGCTATAATAATCAACATTATTAGACGCATTTGACACCATAATATTCCAATCAAGGTCAATTGGTCCTGTACCAGCACCACTAGCTAAGATTACGTTATCAGCACCTGCATAGTCCACATTTAAAGTTACTGAACTACCTAAGTCAACTGAACCACCATCTTGTAAACCTGAACCAGCAGTAATTGTTACGCTATCGTTAACAAGTCTTGCATTTGCAATAGAACTGTCAATTAATGCCGCAGTTACTGACGCTCCTGCCGTTACCGTAAAGTTAATTTCAGATGAATCTGTAAAGTTACCTGATGTAAATACATCAGCTAAAACCTCATTATTAAAGTCAGATACCTGAGAAGCTGTGATTGAGATTGATTGTTCACTTGCAGAAGTAATACGACCTTGTTGGTCAATTTGTAATGTTACCGTTTCAGACGCTGAACCGTAGTTACCAGTAGTTACCGCAGTATCATCAAGATTAAACGTAATAGTACCCGTGTTGTTGTCCACAGTTGTAATACCTGTACCTCCATTGAAGTCAATAGTATCACCCATGTAGTATGTTGAAACACCTGAATCACCAGAACTGTCAAAAGAGAATCCTGTAATATCTACATCCGATTGACTGTTATTTAGTCTTAATCTTAATGTACCATTTGAAGGTGAATTGATTGTACCACCTGTTACGAATGAATCTACAGAACTCACATCAACCGTGAAGTCTAACGTATCCGTTCCTGAATTACCATTAATAACTACAGAACCATCAGATGAGGTAAGATTTAATGTTCCACCTAAAGATACCACTGGGTCTGTACCACCCGCGTTGAATGTCATTGTGCTGTTTGCAAGTTTTGCGTTTGTTACATTATTATCTGCAATTTTATCTGTTGTTACCGCTCCGTCAACTAATTCAGCCGTGTCTACTGTGTTTGCATCGATAGATGCTACAAGGTTAACATTTCCTGAACCATCGAATGATACCGCTGATGCAGTAATATCTCCACTGATTTCGAAGTTTCTAGCAGTCTCTAATGTGGTTGCGGTGTCAGCGTTACCCGTTAAGTCACCAGTAACATCACCTGTTAAATCACCAACAAAAGATGTTGAAGTGACAGAAGTTAATCCCGCCAATGTCGTTGCTGTATTACCTAAAGTGATAGATGTACTACCGATAGTTACATCATCATTAGTTAGCTTCGCATTTGATACTGAGCCGTCCACTAATTGTGAACCGTTTATTGTTTTGTTTGTTAATGTTTGAGTTCCGTCCAAAGTGACAACATCATCTCTCGTGGACAAAACACCATCAGCATCAGCTACTACATAATTAGAATCAGTACTACTAGATGCAAGACTTTCAAATCTAACACTACTTGTCGACCCTGTAGGGATTACGTGTAACATTGCCGCAGGTGCTAAGGTACCAAGACCCATTCTACCGACATCGTTAATAATCGCTCTTTCTACAGTACTCGTAGTAAACGTCAAACCTGAAGTTTGTAAATTTAAACCATTTGTTGCCATGTGTTTTTAATTTTTATTTATTTATTATCCCTATTATAAGTTAAGGCTATTACAATACATTTACCCATCCTAATGATTTATACATAAACATACCTTCCTTAGCGGTTGGTGTGTTATCCGTACAATAAACTATTAATCCCGGTATTAATGTGTGTTGGTTCTCTAAGTCTAATCTTTCAGCCTGTGTCATTCTAGGAATGAGTAGACCTTGATTCGTACTAGCTAACTCTAATAAGGCACATGTTGGAGATGTCGTCCCTGTCCCTATTGACACTCCAGACTCACCACTAAATGTTAAGTGGTTAGTATCTTGGTCAACAATACGGTCACCATTTAAAGTACCGTCATTGTTGTAAATATTATTGGGGTCTTGTGGCTCATATACTCCACTACCACCATTGAATGTAATGACCTGTCCGTCAGTCGCACCTGATACAATGTCTTCTAAATTTGGTGAAAATCCAGGTCTTGCAAATAATGAACCGTTAGGTGATGACTTTAGAACAATTGCCATCGCATTTCTATTATTTGGAGATAAAGGTTTAAATTTTGTTAACCCTCCAGGTCTGTTTGGGTCTCCATAAAGTATATCACCATCATTCCATACCTCACCGTTTTGACCTCTAGTATCTAAACCTTTGACCTCACCAAAAGCTGTAACCCATCCATTACCTCCATCGTCAATGGATGATGTAGTAAGACCCATTATGTAATAGTTGGGAAATGAACCGTCAGTTATACCTGAAATAATAGTTATACGACCTGAATTACCATCAGTACCTGAAGCCATTACTAAAGTACCATCTGGAATATTACTACCTGATTGGTTTTTCACTCTATACCACATTTCTTGACCCACTTGTAATGAAGTTCCATTAACGGAATTAAAAACCGTTAGTGAATCTGATGAGCTATCATAATAAACTTGTCCTTGTGGGTTAGTTGGTGGTGGAGTGTCTGTGGGAACAAATTCCATAGTATTAATACCAACCGTACCACCTGTTAAATGGAGTTTATTACCATCTAAATTTGAAAATCTCTCAGAAGTAAATGACGCATCTGTAGTATAGATATTAAGAGTGTTTGCCGAGGTGAAGAACCCTGTAACATTAAACGTACCACCTGAGTTATTAGTAAAAGTCGCAACTCCTGTTGTATCATTGTAAGTTCCACCCGTAACAAATGTATCAGGTAATGAACTAATATCTCTATATTGAACCTCATTTCCATTAATGACCATAATGGAGTTGGCGTTAACGTTTAAGTCAACCGTAGAGATATACGTTTTCCCACTAACCGATAATCCATGTCTTGCTACAAACTCTTTTGCCATCTTATTATTTTTTTATTTCTTTTTCTTTTTAGGCTATTGAGGGAAGGGGGACTTCCCTCAAAATTTTAATTATTTTATATAATTACTAAATAGTAATTAAACTATACTTACCGCTCTTGTGTTAGCAATAACTGTTACAGTTGCACTATTTGAGTTAATTGTTACGTTACCTGCGTTATCCGCACTTAACTCAACACTATCACTAAACGTACCGATATCCATCGTTGACCAGTCAGAATATTCTACAGTTCCTGCGTGGAATATTGCTGAAAAGAACCCTGAACGTGCTGCAGTTCCTTCGATAATTGTATATTCTACATGAACAGCTCTAAATTCGCTAACCGCAACATTAAATAATGCCGTATTAGCAGAACCTGTAGCTTCAACTCTAATCGTCTGTTCTGATGAAATTAAAACATCAGACGCCGATTGGTTTAACTCAAGAGTTGCCTCTCTGTAATCAACAGTAGCACCTGTAACAAAAGTATCAGTACCGTCAATACCCGTAATTGTTATATCACTTTCCGAAGTACCATTTAACTCTAAAGTAATTGTACCATCTGAGTAAGTACCTCCTGTAATAAAAGGTAATTCTACAGGTGAAGTAGCTAATGTCCCTGACCCGTCAAAAGCAACATCCCAACTACCGTAAGTAATACCTGTAATAGCATCTACAGTTAAGTTTGTTGTTTCTCCTGTATTACTTGTAAGTGTAATTACATTACTTGAAATACTACCACTTTCAATATGATTCCAAGACCCGTCAATTGTTATATCAACATTATTATTATCCGTTAATGTTAATACACCTGTGTTGTCAGTATAAGTTCCTCCCGTTATGAATGTATCAATATCTGCACTTACACTAAAATCTAATGTACCTGTTCCTGAGTTACCAACAATTACTACCGAACTATCAGATGAGGTAAGGTTTAAGGTACCACCTAAAGATATTACTGGGTCTGTACCACCTGCAGTAAATGTAATCTCACTGTTCTCAAGTTTTGCGTTAGTCACGTCACCATCCGCAATTTTTGCAGTTGTAACCGCTCCATCAACTAATTCAGCAGTGTCTACTGTGTCAGCGTCAATACTAGCTACAAGGTTAACGTTTCCTGAACCATCGAATGAAACCGCACTTGCGGTAATATCTCCACTGATTTCGAAGTCTCTAGCAGTCTCTAATGTGGTTGCTGTGTCAGCGTTACCTGTTAAATCACCAATAAAAGATGTTGAAGTAACAGAAGTTAACCCATCTAAAGTAGTTGATGAACTACCTAATGTAATTACAGTTGTACCAACTGTGATTTCATCACTATCTAACTCTACCGTTAATTGAGATAAACCGTTAGATGAAGTAGAAATACCAAGACCTCCGACAACGTCAAATTGAGAATCAAGATTAATTGTACCTGCAGAACCACTATCAGCTCCAAAATACCATCTAAATGCGTCTAAGTTAAAGTCATTACCATCATTCAATGTAATAACTAAATCACCGTTATTTAATGTCATTCCAGTTGCAAAGGTATCAGAGTTTGTTGTTGAGAAACCTGTGATTGAGAAGTTGTTTTCTAAACCGTTATTTACTTCTAACTCTAAAGTACCTGTATTCAAGTCTAATGTTGCACCTGTAATGAAAGGTAATTCAACCGCTGGTGCCGACACACCTGTAGATGTTCCACTTAATGCCCAATCACCATCGTATCCTAAACCTGTAATCGCATCGATAGTTAAATCTTGTGCAGTTCCACCGTTTTTAGTTACTGAGATTATGTTATTAGATTCCGTAATACCTGTTACGAAATCTGTACCTAATGATAAGTTAACTGTGTTACCATCATTTTTTGTTAAAGTTGCATCACCTGAATCTAAGTCAAATGAAGCACTTGTTACGTTTAAATTTACATCCGAAATCGTTACGGATGAACCATCCGCCTGATTAAGAACTAAATCTTTGTTACCCGTTCCAGACAACGTACCGCCAGTTACAAAATCAGCCGAGAATGTGGCTAATGAGAGGTCTTTTACCTCATTATTTGACGAGTCAATCGCTAAAACAGACAATAGTGTTTGGTCAGTAGTTACGTTGCCTAAAAAGGTAGACCCCGACACTCTCAAACCATTTCTTGCTACTAATTCGTTTGCCATTTTTCTGTTTTTTAATTATATTATATGTTTTATTATCCTAATATCCCAGGTCCCCCCTGAAATATTGGCTTTTAACAATGCATTTTCATCTATCAACTCCATACCCCATACGAAGTTTGTTGTGTTCCCAATATCTACCGTTGAGAAATCATTGTATCTTATGGTTGTTCTATCCCATACTGATTGAACTGTTCCTGCTCTGTAATTTGTTCCATCATCAATAACATAGTCAAAGAACGCCCCTTTATAAGTAGTAGCATCAACAGTGTCTATTGTTGTTCCACTTACTGAGACCGTACTTGTCGTTGAGGTCCCTATATGAGTAAGTATTTCTAACCCTGTTATAAGTGTAGAAGTTCCATCGTTATTTTCTAAAGTAATTTCACCGTTTGAGTAAGTACCACCTGTTATTGTTGGTGAAAATCCTGTCGCACTAAATTCAACACCGTCATTAAGTCCTAAGGTTAAAGTCTTATCTAATTGATTATAACTTGTACCTGTAACGTAAGTATCTTCAGTAGTTCCTGTAGTAAATCCTGTAACTACTACCGTACCTTCATCATTTCTTGTTAATGTAAGACTACCTGTTGCATTATCATAATCACCACTTACCACATAAACATCTGTGGATTCAGGACCTGAAATCGTAATATCAGTTTCAAGACCACCAGCCATTTTAAGTATTATGTCAGGACCACTAAATGTTCCTCCCGTAATAAACGGTAAAAGAGTCGTACCTGAGGTACTATCAGTTAAGTCTTTAGTTACTCCCCATTCACTATTATAGGTAAGGGCAGATATTGCAACCTCACCCGATAAACTATCATTATACGAAATAACACCGTTCGTGTTAATAACTAAGGCTTTGTTTTCTGTAGAACTTGAAATACCTTTAATGGTTACTGTACCACCTCCCGATGAACCACTTAAAACTAAATCTGTCGATGTTAATGATAACCTTTCACCTGTCCCCCCAATAATGTCTAAATCATTACCATCTAAATTAAGAACTCTACTACCATCTAAAGTTAAATCAGTATTCGCAATATTAGTGTCAACAATACCTGACGTAAATCCTGTTACATTAAAAGTCCCACCTGTTGTATTTGTAAATGTCGCAGTTCCCGTATTATTATCATACGTACCACCTGTTACAGTAATATCTGTTCCGTAGAATATTCTCCATCTCGCATTTGAACGAGTAACACCACTTACACCCTCAATTGAAGAATCTAACCAAGCATCAATTAACGCTGCACCACCAGGTGTTGAAGTAGTTACTGTAGTACCATAATCAGATTCGGTAATAGACTCACCGGCACCGTCCCATAGTGATTCATAATTGGTAATGGTATACTGATATGTTAAGTTTGTTTCGTGAACATAAACTAACATACCTAACCTTCTACGACCAGTAGAAATGTTATCAGAGTTTAAGTTTACAGTGTCAGGTAAAAATGCTAGGGCTCTCTTTGAATAGTTAATTGGTATGGTATTACCCGTAAATTCAATTAGACCCGTTTCTCCTTCAGGTATAGTAAAATCTAAATCGGCAAGTGTGTACACTTCCATGTAACCACCAATCTGTAACACACTAAAATTACTACCAAAGACCTTATCTCTAGCAACCGAACTCGATGCGTCAAGTTGTGATGATGTTAATGGATTTTTATATATAAACGACATTTACTATTTTATTTTATAAATACTTTGATATCTCTAATCAAAAGTTTTTTTTTAGTTATTTTTTTTTAAGCCACCGTATTACCTTTAAAGTATATGGTGTTGTTACCATTATCAAAATACAAACCTGAACCAACAGTGTTTGTAGTATATAATCTGTATGTTCCATTAGCGAATGGTCCACCAGGATTTACAATTGTACCTAAATTATAAACACTACTCATTACTGATGTTGTTAACGTAGTAGGTCCATTACCATTTGAATAATCTATAATAGTTTGTCTATTTCCTGAACCAGTACCACCAATAGACTCATCAGGAATTAAGAACGAGTAATACACATTTCCACTCGCAGTCCCTGCAGGAATTTCAGTAGTAAAGAAGTTATATTGATTAATTGAATTACCCTCACTATCTGTACCACCACCTGTTTGAGGTATTGTTTGCGATATAATTGATGGAACATTTCCTGTTCCTGCACTCGCAACGAAGAAGTTAACATAATCTGTAACATCTTGTAAATCAGCAATTGCTGTACCTGTACTAAATCCAAAGAAATTAGTTTGACCTTGATTACTCATATATGTACCAATAATTGCAGCTAATGATGATGGTTCACTGATTATATACGCTGGCGCCAATCCTGCCTCACTAGGTGTTGGTGTAGGTGTTGGTGTTGATGATGGTGTAACACTACTTGTTGGTGTTAATGATGGCGTTGGAGTAATACTAGTACTCGGTGTAATTGATGGTGTCGGCGTTACCGAAGATGTTGGTGTTACAGTAATACTAGGTGTTACCGATGGACTTGGTGTTACACTACTTGTCGGTGTTAATGATGGTGTAACTGTCGGAGTCACCGTAACCGTTGACGTAGGTGTTGGTGTTAAAGTCGGTGTTACTGAACTTGTAGGGGTAACACTATTTGTCGGTGTAATAGAAGGTGTTACTGAACTAGTCGGGGTCACTGACGGTGTTGATGTTACTGATGGTGTAGGCGTTACACTATTTGTCGGTGTAATTGACGGAGTAGGAGTAACACTACTTGTTGGCGTGATTGAGTTTGTTGGAGTAATAGACGGAGTTGGGCTAACACTAATAGATGGTGTAACAGATGGCGTAGGACTCACACTAATAGATGGAGTAATTGATGGTGTAGGGGTAACACTATTTGTTGGAGTAACACTATTTGTTGGCGTAATTGATGGTGTAGGAGTTACTGAACTTGTAGGGGTAACACTATTTGTCGGAGTGATTGATTGTGTAGGAGTTACTGAACTTGTAGGGGTGATTGATGGAGTTGCAGTTACTGAAGGAGTAACTGTTTGTGACGGTGTTGGCGTCACACTACTAGTTGGTGTAATTGACGATGTTGGAGTAACACTTACACTACTAGTCGGAGTAATTGACGATGTAGGAGTTACTGAACTTGTAGGAGTAATCGATGGTGTAGGGGTGATTGATGATGTTGGAGTAATCGATGGTGTAGGGGTGATTGATGATGTTGGAGTAACACTATTTGTTGGCGTAATTGATGGTGTTGGAGTAATACTCGGAGTTGGAGTAACACTATTGGTCGGAGTAATCGAACTTGTAGGAGTTATAGACGGAGTATTAGTTACTGACGGTGTCACACTACTTGTTGGCGTAATTGATTGGGTAGGAGTTATAGATGAAGTTGGAGTGATTGATGATGTCGGCGTTATAGTTGTTGTTGGGGTAGGACTAACACTACTTGTTGGTGTTATAGTCGGCGTATTAGTAACTGATGGTGTAACAGTACTAGTTGGTGTAGGACTAACTTCACCACTTGACGGAGTAACCGATGGTGTAGGAGTATTTGTCGGTGTAACACTAACACTAATAGACATAGAAGGGGTAACTGAAGGAGTTACTGTTGCAGTTGGACTAACACTTATAGACGGCGTATTTGTAGGGGTAATTGAAGGTGTAGGTGTAGGTGAAACATCATTGTCAAAAACAACTACGGGTTTTGAAATTGTTTCATCACCACAACCAGGTTGTTTATTTTGAACAAATATAGTATACTCAGTACCTGAAGGTGTACCTGGAAGGTCTAACTCAACACCTGCAATGATATGGTCACGTGTTTGTTGAGACTTTATAGGTGTTGTCAATGTGGAACCCGTGTATATATTAAACGGACCAATTGCGTTTGAACTTAATGTTAATCTAATTATTACTTGTGACATCTACTTTATTTGTTTCTTATATAAATACAATCGAATTATAAAATACTTTTTTTTCTCTTTACTTTTTTTATGCTTGGCAACTTACACATGAATTCCATGGACCACCTGAAAGTGTCACATTTGGTGTGTTATCCACATAAGACTGAACCATATAACATACTAAATTAGTTCCCTTAACAACCTCATTATTTTGAGGTGGAGTACCTAATGCTGAAATATCACCATAATATAGAGTAACGGGACCTGTACAGTTATCGAAATCGTTAATTTCAATCATAGACACAACACCTGTATTACACAATTCACACGATACATTTTGTTGAGTAACTGTTAATGTTGGTGTATCAGTGGTCGTAGACTTAACAATATAACACTTATTATCTTGTGATACCTTAACATATGAGTTAATGTTTAATGGACCAATACTTGAAGACGCTACGTAATCTAATTCAACCTCCGAACATGAGCTACCATATAATACCTCCCTAAGAACATAATTCGTAACTACAGGACATGGGTGTTCTTCAGATGATGTACACTCATCACAGTCTAAATACGCCCGATTAGGGTCACCATTCCACGGATTACCATTATTACCTATAAATTCACCAACCATAATACCTAAATCAGGCTCAGTACCAGTTCCTGGTGCGTAGAAACTAACACATTGGTCATCGATACCCACCTGATTTTGTAAATATAATGTAGTTCTACCCGCAACAATTAACTGATTAATTTCACTCTCCAATGTTGGGGTCACCTTCATTTTATATTGTGCAACATCACCTGTTTCACAACACCCTGAGAAGTATATATAAACATAGTTTTGTGATGGTGTAGGTGTTAGAGTAGGTGTGTTTGATATTGTAGGGGTCGAAGTATTTGTCGGAGTAGGTGTGTTTGATATTGTAGGGGTCGAAGTATTTGTCGGAGTAGGTGTTGCGGTTTGACTAACACTTGGAGTGTTCGAAACAGACACTGATGGTGTGTTAGTTGGTGTCACAGTTGCAGTTAAAGTTGGTGTTTGACTCAAACTATGTGTTGGCGTTATAGTAGGCGTATTTGTCGGTGTAACCGTTACAGAAGGTGTGGGTGTTGGTGAAGTTGTTGATGAATCACACTCAATCTCTAATTCAACTTTAGTACCTAAACTAAATTGAGCACCACGTAATGGGTCTTCGTCACCATCACAGTTAGAAATAATTGTTAATTGATTAGTATTCACATCTAAACTAAAACTTTCAATTTCAGTCACCGTAGACAAAATAGTATTAATAATATTTATCCAATCAGAATCATCAGGATAGTCAGATAGTGTTGTTCCTGTGTAAAAACTTTGTGAGGTATTTAAAATTACACCTGTAGTTCCAGTTATACCTATATTAACATAGAAAATAGACTCAACTAAATTACAGTTTGTGTGTCCTGACGTTAAATCAAAAAACGCTTCATTTAACATCTCTTCAAAACCTCTTTTATTACCTACAGTAGTTACAAATTCTTGTTCACAAATTGCATTTAATTCATAACACTGAACCCTACTATTGTCACAATTAATAGTGATACTTTTAGTATCATCACACCCATTACTATCAGTTACAGTAACACTATAAGTCCCACTTACTAAATTATTTACTACGGGTCCTGACTCTCCTGAGGGTAAGTTGGCCGACCAAACATATGTGAATGGAGGTTCACCATCAAATATTGTAACTGTCGCAGTACCATCATCACCTAAAACACAATCAGTTTTAGTGAGTGAAAAATTAACTCCATTAGTTTGAGAAATACTAAACCCTTTAGTTACCGTACAATTGTTATTGTCAGTTACCGTTAACACATAACTACCTGAACTTAAATTACCGACAGTAATATCAGTATCACTTAAATCTATCTGTTGATATATTGTTTGACCTATATTTTGATTTACAATAGTATAATCAAAAGGAGGTTGTAAAGATTCTGAACCCTCCACAACTATTACTCTAACGGCTCCGTTACTTCCTCCACAGGTAGCTCCCGTTGTAGAATCAATAACATTAAATTTAGAGTTACTTATAATTTCTTTCTCTACCGTATACACACAATTTTCATTGAGTTGTATTTCAATAGTATATAAACCTTCACTTAACCCAATAAATGTAAAGTTTTGGTCTGTAGTAGTTACTGATTGTGAAGAACCATTATCATCAGTAATAGTATATGTTATTATACCCTGAGGTGCCTCAAGACTGACATCTATACTTCCAGTTTGCCCACAAACGGCATTGTTCACATTAACCGAAACCACCCTAAAACCTGCAGTTGATGTGATAACGGATAACGCTGTAGTTTCACAGAAACCTGCATCTGTTACGTTAACAGAATGGGCACCGGCACAAAGACCCGTCATTAAAAAAGTATCACTATTAGTTGTCAATAACTGACCTGTATCACCTAAATATGTATAGGGTGGTGTCCCACCACTAACCACAACTTGCATTTGACCATTACAACTAAAACAATCTGCTTGTGTTGGAATTACGGAAACAATACCTATAGGTTCACTATATGCAACATCAAAAATAGTTTCTTTACTACAACCTTCACTATCAGTAACGATAACACCCCAAGTCCCTTGGGTTAGTCCTGTTGCAGTTAAACCTGTTTGTCCGTCAGACCAAACATACGTATAAGGACCTACACCTGTAGTTCCAGTTACCGTCGCAACTCCTTTACCAGGATTACATTGTGACTCATCAATTATACTTAACCCATAATTTAATTGACTACTTTCATTGATTATTACGGATTCTGTTTGAGCAGTTGCACCTCCAAAATCAGTAACAAGTGCGTAGTACACACCACTAGATAAACCCCCAAAATTATACGATTGTGTAGACGATGATATTGTTTGAATTAATACAGTATTTCGGTATAAATCAATATTGTAAGGTAATGAATTAGAAGAACCATTAACCGTTAATTGACCTGTCGTGTCATCACCACAAGTCGTACCAGATACGTTATCAATGTTCGCACAAAAACAACCATCAACAATAATGTTAATGAATAGGTCTTGATTTTCACCTCCCGAACTATCATTTAACCTAAAAATATATGTACCCGCACTTAAGTTATACCAATAAAATGGACCATTACCTGTTTGAGTCGATAAAGTACCAGGCGAAGTATTTTGTATTGTATACGGTTTTACACCTAACGATGGAGTAATTTCGATAATACCATTACCTAAATTTTCACATACCCCTGTAACCGCAAAAGTATATTCTAAAGGCCCTTGGTCACAATCCTGTATACATGGGTCCGCAGAAACTGCAATACCCTGATAAGGGTAATTGGTATCCACACAAACTTGTAAACCAACACCTTCACCTTGGATTACTTCCCCACAACAATCAGTAAAAGTATAGTACCCATCAGTAGTTGCCGAATAACATCCTGATGTTCCACAATTATCACAATCAGTATATGGACCCGAAATGTCTATAGGTGAAATTATCGGCTCAGAAGTACTTACATTAATTTCTGTCACAGTGTAACAATCTCCAGATATTTGATATACCTGACCGACTTTTTTATCTTGAGGTACCAAATATAGTGTACTAACAGGTTGTTCAATATCTAATAAGAAATCATTTAATGATTCACTAACAACTTCTTCAGTAAAATTACTAACTTTAGGGTCCACACTAAATCCAAAATTCTTTAACCCTGAACCATTTTGGTATTGCGGGTTTAAATTTTGGTAGGTTGTCGTACCGGTTAATCCCGAATAAACATTTGTATGTGTTAAAGCAGTTAACACCAAATCTTCAGGACCCATACTAACCATAGTATTACTATTGTCACCGTATTTAGTGTTAAAATCTATTTCTGAGATAGTATCACCTTCAATTGACGCAACCGAATGTTGAACAAACGGCATTCTAGTAGTTGAATTATCAATAACAGGATAAATTAAACCGTTAATTGTACCACCACTACTTTTAACATCTTCCCATACTTTTAGATAAGACTCATAATCATGTTTAAATCTATCAGTATATTCTGAACCACCATTATCGTTATCCCATCCATCACCTAATAATTCAAAAGGATTGGTATATAGTTGTGATTTTGTTTGTCTACCATGGTAAAGTCCCACATACCCATCAGACTCATCAGCAACTATGATAACTATGTAATTAGTTTCTTTACCTTCAAAAATACCAGGACCTGAATTACCTGAATTATTTAAATCCTGATTTTGGTCAAATGGAACCCCGTTACTTCGAGGGTCATCAGTTGTAAATGAACCCGTAAATTGTCTACCTCTATTAATTCTTCGATACGTATCACTACTATCATTAAATTCACTATTTTTAGGGTTACAATCAGAAACACTTGAACTCTTACACCAAGTACCTATTTCACTATTAGGAACTTCATTATCAAATTCATAAATTGTCGTACCACTCACGGTTCCACCCGTCAATGAACCTAAATAAGGGTAAGATGCCCACCACAACCAGTTTTCACCATTATACCCTGGTAGTCCAATAACTCCTTCATATAAATTACCACTTAATAAATCACCATCGTCTACTTTTGTTTGGTACCATGAACGAATTGACTCTGAGGCACCTGACGCACTTTCTTCACTTAAAGACGTACCATCATAAAATACAAAAACTTTTTGATTTAAACTATTAGTTTCACAACTCTCAAGTTTGTCGGCAACACTTGTAATTTCTGACGAACTTGGTGTTGGTGTAGGCGTTAAACTTTGTGTTACCGATGAAGTAGGTGTTGGTGATACACCCGCAGATGTTGAAGGTGTGATTGTTGGTGTAGTTGTTACTGAGGTAGTAGGTGTATTGGTTGGAGTAACAGTATTCGAAGGTGTCGTTGTAGGTGTAACCGTAGGAGTTGATGTAACCCACCGAGCACTAGGAGTAATTGATGGTGTCGGAGTTGGCGTTATTGTATTACTTGGTGTAATTGATGTCGTTGGAGTTACTGTTGGTGTAGGGGTTTGTGAGGGTGAGTTAATTGGAATTAACGCTCCGCAATCGATACATGCAGAATCATCACAACTCTCTCTTTGAATAATACCTACAGGTGTCGGTACTATGGTATGTGTCGCAGGTGAAGGATACGTGGAAACATTAAAGGCCAATATATTAACACAGGTATGGTTAGACGCAACTCCATCAAGTAAATAAGTTTGACCGACAGACGCAATTGAAAAATAATTAAATACTGGGTCCGTACTACTTAACCAAACAATTCGTGAAGGGTCATTACAACAAGCAAGTATATGATACGTTTCACTTGGTTCTGAAGAACATATATCGTCACTACAACCACTTGTAGCTACAGTATAACTAGAATTTTCTTGATACCCTTCACTGAAATTTGTGGCAGTACCACCTGAAGGGTCTTCACTTCCAAGAAATGTATAACACCCGTCAGGTAACCCCAATATATTTTCAAGTAAATATGTTGAATTTAATGTAGGCGTTATCCCAAAAGCATTAAACCATGAACTTATGGCGGTTACGTAATATAAACCTGTGTCACAGGACTGGAAGTAATACATATTTTTTAACTACAGTTAATTTCTATATTTACACCAACATTAACTGTTAGAGTTTTATCAGTAAATTCATCATAACAAGTAGTATTGCTAACTGTTAAGACATTATTTTCATCTATATAATAATTCAAACCTTCTTGATATAAATACTCAAGTTTCTGATTCAATGCGGAAATCCATTGAAGATTAGTCGGGTAATCATTATTACCATAACCTGTATAGAATTTTTCCTGTACCAATACATTAGAATCTAACCTAACATCGACATACCATTCACTCACCAAAGTACTTAAAACACATTGTGTTGTAGTATATCCAGATTTACTAACACAACTATTAATACTATTAGTTAATATAGTAGGAAGTGAGTCGACACCCACATTACAAGTTATTGTTTGGTCAATACAGTCATAAGAATAAAGTTGACCATTGTATTCACAAGGAATACAAGGAACTTCAATGAATTCACAACCTCTCTGTCTTCTCCATACATGTTTTTGTCTTTGTAAGACATTATTATCCATTTTTTGACCACCAATCCATATTGTCGATGCAGGAACCATTTGTTCCACAAGTTTTGTCCAATAGTCACCAATACCTAATGTAAAATCAATCATTTTTTGGTAAGTAAACTTATTAGACGGAATGTTAACAGTCTCTTGGGATTGGATATATTTCCAATAAATCGATTGTAGTGTTGGATATCCATTATTGGCACCATCACTAATAGTTTGACGATTCCTCACATTTATTAATGTGTTGTAAAATGTCTGAGCAAATTCAAAAAATGTCTTCTCTTTAGGCCTTGGATTAATTACCGTCCAATCTTTACCGTACGGTGATGGATATGGTGCAGTTAACCCTGAAGATGGGAAAGGATAATCATACTTTCTAGACATTTTCCAAATATCATAGATAATACCCTGACCCATATTAAGATATAATTCAACATTTTTAGCATTTAACACTAATTTTTCATCGAACACCTCGTAATACGCATTATACGCCCCATCTCTATTTCTTCTAATACCCGTTTCAGTATCGTCCCACGATTTATTATTATCTATCGTTTTTGTTAGAGTAAACCCAAGATTCATATAAGGGAAATCTCTAAATCTGTTAAAATATTTTTGCCCGTAACTGTACGTCTCTAACACTGTTTGTACATCAGAGTTTGCACCTGTAAAGGTTGAGTTATTCACATCTAATTGTTCAATCGCCCTATGGTCAGGTGTCTGTATATACCAACCCGAACCTTTTTCAAAGAAGAAATCGTTATTTGTTATCGGTCTTTTAGGATAACCATTATCATCCATAGGATAATCACCTCTCGTGGTATCCACAGTAATTAACGAACTACTATTTGTGAATCCCGTATACACGTTACCTTGTAAACTATATGTTACTGAAGGGTCTAATGATGGTACCTCATCAATTTTTGTACCTCCCGATATTTTTAAAAATTCACCATTAAATCTTTCAACATTTATTGGACCATCAGCAACATAAACCACCTCATTAAACTCAATTAATGCTTTCGGAGCACCAACCATTCTTAGTAAAAACTCGATAGATTTTCTCGTACCTTTACTTTTAAAAAGATATGCTGAATTCAATATTAAATTTCTATAAAACTGAAAGTTTAATTGATTAGGTGTTGGGTCATTTTGATATCCAGGGTATATTGATTTATTTTTAGTACCAAATATTGAATTTAAAAAGTCATCATTTGTTATTGGTGAGATATTTGTATCCCATCCTAATGTTTGTGCTAAATTTTTAAGTAATGCCGAAGGAATATCATTTTGTGGCGTATAGTGAACTGAATTCATAAATGATAATGCATCTATAAACTTTTTAGTTTCATCAAAACTACGACCATAAATTTGTAACACTTTTTCTACTTTTTGGTCACCAGTATCAAAGTCCTTAAACGCACCTGTCGTTAAAAAACGAACAATTAAATCCGTTTTATTTTGGTCCATTACCTCAGCAATAGAATTTAATTGTGTAAGGTATTTTTCAAAATCATTTGTTACAATATCTAAATTCCATAAACCTTGTTTTGGCCATGTAATAGATTTTTTTCTTTTTATAAATTTACCATTATTTTGTTCCTCAACAATATCAAAAACTGCAGTATAGGGAGGATTGATAAACCTATTTAATAAAAAATCTTCAACCTCATCAAAAGGTTCTTTAAATGCCACCTCAGTATGATATTTACTCGGTCTTAATATTAAAGTCTGAATACTACTACTATTCCCCGAAAAAGGATTACCTTCAACAGTCACACTAATAGTACCGGCAGATAATGTAGAGGATGGAATAAAGTCAGTTACAATATATTCAACTTCCATATCCTCAACATATAAAGCATATTTTGAGTAATTTTTAGTTAAATCTCTCAATGGAGTAACCTCCATTGACCTAACTGATATATTACGAGTAGAATTTACAGAATAATCAATATCGAACGGATTAATAAATCTAGACACGTCCATATCAAATGTAGTCTCATTTTCAGTTTGGTCATAACTAATATTTGATGCCGTATCTACTTTGGTATAGTCTAATGTAGATAAATAATCTACTTGAATTGATGCTGGAAAAAAATTAATTATCTTGGTAACTGAAGTTGATAATCTTTTTTGTAATGAACCATATATCGCATAGTTCGTTACTTGACTAATATCATAATTAGGATAAACCTTAAAGTTTTTGGCTACAAGAGCCTTTGACTCCTCAATGGATTGTATATCAATATCTTTTAAAGAAATTGGATTCGAAAACACACCAGTATTAAAGGTTCTATTAACCTTTTCAACTATTGATGTTGAAAATTCAAAATTACCCTGGGTTAAACCTCCACCATCTATTAATTGTAAACCAACCAAATCTTTTGAAAATGATTCAGCTCCACTTGGTGGTGCAGGTGGGTAAAAATATTTCTTTTTATTGTTAGCCATTCTTAACTAATTATGTTATTGAAGTTCTTACTGAAATCAACATTATCGTCACGGTCCTGACGAACTTCATATAATAGATTATTAAACTCATCACGAATTTCAAATAAGTTATATTGTTTGTAAATGTTAAGGTCCCTGTCATAAAGTGTGTAAATACCATCTTCCATACTCTTAGTCTGATTACCATATAATGCAATTGCAAGAGTGTCGATATCATGTTCGGCCAATTCAACGTCAATGGTTATTGGGTTAAAATATGTGTTAGTCATCACAATATTTTGGTTGGGTTGTCCAATAAATGGAGTTGCATTCGCTTTATTCGATGGTGCACTAGATGGAGATACCGTACAGAAAATCAAATCACTACCACCGTCAACATATCTATATCTGATAGCTTTTTGAGAACTGTTAGTTAAATTAGTGACTACAGGTTCACAATTAAAAGCAGAAGTAATAATTCTGTAAAAATTAGGTATCTTAGTTCCATCATTGTTTAGGTACTCGATTCTATACCCCACAAGTCCTTGATTAGTAAACCTATTTCTATATTGTTCAGGGACACCATTTAAATCAATAATAATTCCTTTAACGTTTGGTAATGCAGATAAAACACCACAATCTGTTATTGTTGTTCTTATCTCCACAGGTCTAATATACAAAGTATATATACCTATCTTATTAAACTCTTCGGCTGGTAGTTTTAAATTATACAACCCACCTAAAATTTCCACATCCGCATTACCTCCTGTATTCGCATTATGAAAATATGGTGTTAATACATCTGCGGCGTTTAGTTTTTTTAAGACAAAATTAGTTGTCACGTCTCTCGATGCCGTATAATTTAAAATTATCTCAACATCTTCGGGAGACATGTCAGCAGGTCTTACTGTTCCGTATGTTCCTAATGCCATTTTTTTATTCTTTCTGTTTGTTTATTTTAAAGTAACCATAACCATATGATACTAAGTCACCCATGTTGTCAACTTCACCTAATCTCTGTAAAGATTCGAACCCTGATAACTTACCTCTCTCAATAAATATTTCCGATTGTATTTCTGGTGAGTCAACTACGTTAATTAATACTTCTTGTTTGGTAATTGCTGACGCAACCATATCATTATTAGTTAAACCTGAAGAATTAATCACGTAAAAAGTGGTCCCATCAGGGTAATCATAGTAGTTTACATCATTAATTGTATAAGATGTAAAATTATTTGTTATTTGATTAACTTTACCGTATGGCTGACCCCCTTTTTGTACTGTTACCGTTACATCGTAAGGTATCGACCCATAAAGCTTTAAATCCTGTAATCTTGAGCTAGTGAAACCACTAACCGTAAAAGGCGTTGTCGTAAAATTATTAGACGTTTGACTCTGAACCGTATTTGAACTATCACCCGTAAACAAATATTCATAACTAATAGGTATTCCTGACCAATTACCACCTTGGGGAGTAAATGTAATATTACCATTAGGGTTACCGATAGTAACTCCTGACATTGGGAGATATACTTGCTTTTCAATTATTGTCTGACCCCACGGATTATTTTGAGTAAGTGTTATAGTATAATTAGAGTTAACACTAGGGTAGACATGTGATAGATATTGTGGAGATGTTGAAGTTAGAGGGTCAGTATTACCGTCACCCCAATTTACAGAATAATCTGAAAGCTTTAAAAACCCTTTCATTTCATCAGAAGTATTAAACAACCTAACAGTGTATTGATTATTAGGGTCCCCACTAACAACAAAATTAGTAACCACATCTTTTTGTAAAATAAAACCGTCAAAAGGAGTGTAAAACCCCAAATTATCGTATGTTTGTCTGAAAACAATAGGTACCGTCAAACCTGTAAGTAGACTACTTCCGTTGGTTCCTCCACTAAGTATGTTTGTCATACCAGTATATACACCAAAAGTGTCACCACTGAAGTATTCAGTAATAACATCTCCTTTAATCGTTTCGGGTGATATTTTTATGTAGTTTTTTTCTTCCATTATTGTGGGTTTACATATTCATACCAAACTATGTTTTCAGTATCGGTACCAACTCTTCCTTGATTACCCCATGTTTTATAAATCTCATATAGATAATTAGTATCGTCTAACACAACTTTATAATAAAAGTATTCTTTTTTATCAAAATTAAATTTATCACTTAAACCCGATTGTGGCCTATTCATCATTCTAACAAATTGACCTTCTTTAGCGTTAAAGAATTTGGCCGACATATAAAACTCATTATAGGGAATATATTCTCGACTTTTTAACCAATAAATAAAATAACCCTCTTTATCTCCTGTAAAATTTAAATCAAAGATAGGTCTCCTAACTTTAACAGGTTTAGGTACTGACTGAGTACCGATATCCACATTTTCGTATAAACCTTGCTGTGTAGGTATAATTATGGTAAAATAAATTTGTTGATTTTCTATATCATTAGTATCGTAGAAATCTAACTTAAAGAAGCTTCTCTTAAAAGAATTAACATAGTAATAAAGTTCTTTATCTGTAAACGTAATACCACTAAAGTTTAACGCAACGGAATCATCAACATAATTGTAATCTGCAACCCATAAATTACTATCAGTGTTTAATGTTGTATTAACATCTTTAATACGATTAAAAAAATTAAAACTATAAAAGGTATTTGTGTTTTCAATACCATTATTATCTAACCAAAACTTGTGAGAATATCTCGTAGTTTCAAAATCCTCAACAGGATTTATAATTTCCTCTAAGACATCATCTTCATATTGTTGTAATAAATCTTCTCTACCCACATTTTCAAACTTTACTTGAAATGGTAAGTTAATCTGAGTATCAGTATCTTTTACAGTAAATCTAAATTTATTCACAGTTATCAGTTATAGGTAAGTATATTATGTCATTTAAGACGTTATTGTTTTTCTGCATTGGAGTTAACATAAAATCTATTTTTTTGAACGGGTAATGAGCGTTATTTAGGAACGGTACGTTAACTCCATTACCACTAGTATCTACATACCCATACTCGTAAATATCCCTCCATCTCCATCTTCCTTCGTATGTTGAGTAAAAAGAATAGTCGGGTATGTCAGTAACTTTATCCGCATCTCCTGTTTCAATATAATCAGAATACGCTCTAATAGGTACACTGTAATGGGGATTATATGCATAACCTGAAGGCTTAACAGGTGTGTTACTAGTTAAGAAAACATTACTATTGAATGATATTTTATGTGACATTTTCGAAACAACCGTTTCTTTCTGTTGAAATTTATTCCATTCACATATATCACCTTTTAATTCATGTCCTTTAATTAAATCTTCATTATAATAAAAGGTCTTACCACCTTTTGTGTAACTATTAAATGGTACATCACCATTATTGTCATTGTTGGTTTTATCCCACCAACTATCTATAGTATTTTCCTTAAAGTTAAAGTCCCAACCTAATTCTAACCCTGATGGGTTCGTAGATACTACAGGATTGTTGAACCAACCCATATAACCTTTATTTATTATAGTCACAAATAATTCGGTTATCGGTCTGTCAAGATTATCCATTAAACCAATTATATCAACATCTCTATCTATACTAAAACCAACCGTTTGTCTATTATCTTTAACAGATATTCTTTGTACATTATTTGGAGTTAATGCTGAATATTCAATTTTCTTTTTAACAGGAAAATTATTTCTTTCAAAACCCATTTTATGTAAATCGACATTTTGGACTTCAGTTAATGTTTTATGTTTTCTAATATAATACTCCGAAATAGTTTCACCTGAATTATTTGGGTCAATCACTCTTTTTAAATTACCAAAATATCCGTCATTAAATGTGGTTCCCGTAAACCCGTAGTCGTACACATTTAAAACTTTATCTTCATTACCAAATGATTGGTCACCAATACTATATACTTCAAATAAATTCCTACCATTTACAGGTACCGGAAGATAAATGTAGTCACCAACATTTACATTGTGTTTATAACCACAATAAAAACTAACCATTCTTTTACCATTAACAACTCTGTTTTTTATAACATATGGAACCCCATCTGACACCACAAAGTCATTAGTATTTTCATAAATTTCATCAGTATATGACATTGGTTGATTATAATAGTTACTTGAAGGATAACTAACATATACTGACCAATTATAAGTACCTGCACTTTTGCTTTGAAATTGGACATGGTTAGGTATTGAACTCGTTCTATAAAATGTAAATTCATCATATTGAGGGTATCCCCTCCATGCAGTAGGTCCTGGACTCGTAACTTGTGCCGCGGTTAACTCATTAGTATAATACAAGTAATTTGCGAATGGTTGGTAAGATGTTAAACCCGTAACACTATTATTAACCAAATTTGTTATCTTACCCGATATTCTAAATTTTGTTGATATTTGTCTTTCATGGTTAAACCTTTCCTCTAAATTTAATAAGACATTTCTATCCCCTTCTATCTTTTGTTTATTTGCACCATGTAACGGTACTTGAATAAACAAATCAGTGTCAGGAGAACCAACATACCTATCTGAACCTCTTACAATTCTAATATTATCGTTATTTTTTTGATTAGACATTATCCTACTATTGTTAAATATTTAGTAATAAATTTATTCATAGCACTTTTACCTCTTTTTAAACCGAAGTAAAAATAGAATGGTGACCCTACACGATATTTAGGGTTATTTGTCGGAATTATACTCACATCATCGTTATCACTATAAAGATACCCTGTACCTTCAAAAGATGGTGATTTAGGGTAATCCCCTCCCGTACCTAACGTATCGTTTTGGTAATTAACCTCAATAATTCCATTACCTGTAGTATCCCAACCATTTTCTTGATTACCAAATAAGTTTGAAGTATTGTTTACATTCCACCGATAAGATGGGACCATTTGCGAATTAGGGTATCCAAATTTATTAGATAATGTAGGTGAAAATTGTGTGACACCAGGACCTATAATTTTTCTATTTTCAGTATTTGCGGTAAACCATATACCCATCAGAGCATCACCACCAACTGAACCCACAAAAATATCATCCGCATAGTTATTATCAATATAAGGAATAACACCTAACTCAGAATTTATAGACACCATTTGAACATAGTCAGCATCCATTCTAGCATCGGTAAATCTATTACCAAAACCACTTTGTCTTGAGAACGATGCAGAAACTGTATCATCACCTAAGTTAAATAATTTCTCTAAAAAACCTCTATTAACTAATCTACTAATGATAAATAAGTTTAGTATCCCTGACATATCTTGATATGATGTACTTTTTAACTCACTCATAACATAAGACTCAAACTCAGGACTTAACATAATTTCTTTTAAAAAGTCTGTCTTAGGTCCTAAATCCATAATTGTCGTAGGGAAAAATAATTGTCTATCATTTTTACCCGGATATAAAGTATTTAAATCCAACCCCGTAAATTGTCCGTTATAATAAGGTGTTGAACGATAATAAAAGGAATTACTATCAGTATTAAAATAAATAGGACCTTTAAATTCTCGATTTTGAAAAAACATTCCGAATTTACTTTGTCCTGGGTCTCCACAAAATTTATATCTTCTAACCTGATTATTACCATCAAAAAATGTTCTTTTTTGAAATGATGGCATATATAAATTACCATTAACCCAATTATTTTGAAAAACTTGTCCGAAAACTCCTCTACACGCAGCAAAAACATACCTAAATCTCGCTTTCCATTCGGTAAAGTTTTTAATATCTTTAGGTATCGTTTTAATATACTTAGGTTTTATTAAGAAATAACAACCTCCAGTCATATCTTCATCATTACAGTCAGGATTACTAGTGTTAATTCCAAAGGTAGTACCCTCACCATCATAACAATTTAATGGGACCATACCATTACAAGTAAAACTATCCAAAACACCTGAGAGTTGAGGATTTATACCTCCATCCGCCATATCCTGACCCGCCGATGAACCGTCAGTAGCAATTGATGTCTGTCCCGGAGGTTGAGACTGAGCACCATCATCACTAATTTCAAAAATCTTGAAATCTTCACTTAAGTGAAAGACAAAGTTTTGAATACCGGTATAATTAGGCGCATAACCTTTATCAACTCCACTAGAGCGAGGTAATCTATCACTTCTAAAAACTATCGGTTGATTAGTAGAACTATTAACATTAATTAAAGTAGTTGTCGGGTTTGGAGATAAATCACCATAGGTTGTTGACACCGTAAAAACGTCAACACTATTATCAATTATGCTATGATAAGTCTTTTTAACGTATTGGTATGTCGAACCCTCAATCCTATCTTGGATAGTGGATGCATCTATTACAAATTTATTATCATTGTTGGTTACAACACCATTGGATTTAGGTAATAAATTTGTAATTGACTTATCAATAGATGAATACCTTTTTATTGCACTAGTGGTGAATGCGGTAAATTTAGTTTCATCGACTTTATACAAAAAAGAATTATGAAATAATGGTGACATATTTGAAGAATTATTAGTATTACTAATCCAATCACCCCCACTACGACAAAAGTGTGGTGATGGGGTCATAACATCTTCTCTCCAAATATTTGAACCTGAACATATAGAATTACCTCCATTATGTTGAATAGGTACGTTTAAGTAGTATTCACCTGACACTGTAGAGGTGCCGTAGTTTTGACCAAATAATTTTGATAAGTCATATCGTATTTCTTGTTTTGGTGAATGTGGGTCCACACCTCTATTCATTATGACCATAACCAAATTACGATAATTACTATATTGTTTCAAAGTATTAAGGTTATTAATACCTGTAAATAGGTCATGTCCACAATTAAATAGTGTTATTTTACCTATCAAATATTTCCACAAAATTGATTTAGTTGTGTATGGCGCAGTAGACCCCGTAATGGTATCAATAATATTACCCATAGTTGTGGCACTTATGACTTGGAAATACTCAACACCTGATTCAAATCTATAATCTTGTTCAAGTATCACCTCATTATAAAGCTGTAGATTTACAGATTGTGGGTTACCTCCGTTTGGTGGTTGATAACTAATCGTTGATGGGATATATGAGGTACTATTGTGTGAAACCGTACCTGTTATAGATTGAGTACCATACTGATTAAGTGTTGCACCTGTAACGTTAGGGTCATTAATTCCGTTTAAATCTTCAAACGTCAACAACTGACCAGGATTATACTGATTACCCGATTCAAGTACCATTATTAATGGTAAATCTTCAAATTGATTAACACCTGACGATGGGGTATTGTAGGTTGCGGACGGAAGTTGAGAGTTCACTATTTGAGTCCTAATAATATTAGGAGTGTTAGTATCAAAATACCGACTTCTTTGGTTTATTAAGTTTAATGATTGAGCCAAAGATATAGTATTTGTTGCCCTAAAATGGTTCTTATTAAGAGTATTACCATTAGTATTAAAATATAAAGGTGTTTTATACCATTTAAGACTTAATCTAGTATTAAGACTGTCATTAATCGCTTTAGGTTTCCAACCTCCAAGTGCATAACCATAAGATAAATCATAAAACTCAGGATTTTCAGTTTTACAAGTCTCACCAGCATCCCATGGGATTAACTCAGTAAATGACGCTAGTGTTGAATTTTTAGTGTCTTGAGCAAATGTTTGTGAATCAGTATAGTCATTACCATCATCAGGATTTTCAGTGTTGGTACAAGGACATGCCTCACAATCAGGATATGACATCATAGGTAGTGGTAAATTACTAGCAGGGAAAGGACCTAATTCGTCTATTTTTTTATCATCGCAATCAGATTTATCTAATTTTTTAGATAAAAATGCAACCACTTGACATATCTTACCGTAAATAAAATTAACTATAGGTATTATTATCTTGTTTATAAGCCACCTAACAATTTCATAAATAAACGCCGCAATATGTGCAACAATTATCAATATATAAATAATAGGACTTAATATGGTTAAAAGTAACTGTACTATAAAGTTTATAAAATCAAAATTCCTAATCGCTTCATTGATTGGGAATCTATTGTTTTCAGATTGACAAGCCTTATCGGTTATCTCTTTAATCCCTAAATGTGATGCTCTATTAAAACCCCATTTAAATCTATCTATATGTGATGCAACGGTATAAACTTTATTATAATTAAATTGATAAAAAGTATCTTCACATTTAATAGCCTCAGACTTATCAAAATAATCGTTCCAGTCTAAAGAGAATGAATACGATTTATTAAATGAGTCTTCAGGTAAACTAGAGTACGCTCCACTGGTAGGTGAAGTATTCCAATGTTCTTTTACGTTCGGTATAAGATAGTTCGCTCTCATTATTGAATCGTCCAAACCACCTTCGTTCATCCATTTTATTTTAAACCTATACTTAGATTTAGTTGGAATACCTATCGTTGGGTCAGGAGAATTAACCCTTTCACCAAATTCATTAGTAATAACATAATCTAAATTCATCGGCATTTCAGTCAACCAAGCACCATTATCATCAATGATATTACCACCATCTTCTAATTTATATTCTTCGAGAACGGGGTCACCATTAACGTCTTCTAAAATTGTTTGTCTAATAGCCAATACCTGTCCAGGACCTGCAGTTAAATCACATAAATTACCAACATCTTTTTTAGGTCTACAACTAGCCTTCAAATAATCGTCTTCGCTTGAGGACATGATAGAACCCATAAACACACAGTGTGGTGTAATCTCAATACCTTGTTCCCTTAAATCAAAGTCAGCTCTAGTAATACCAACATCACAGGTCTCGCTAGCACCCCAAAAGGATGACACGTCAATGTCTTTAACTTCATGAACTATTTGAGGTAAAGAGTCAATATTTTCAGAATCCTTAAATAATTGACCATTAAATTGTGATGGTACTCCCATTCCCATTCTGATTAAGTCAGATGGTCTTAATGAAAATTCACCCATATTTGATAGGTCTAAATCCATTACTAATTTTTGAGCACCTAAAGGTACACCGACAATCATAAAATCACCCGAATCATTTGTCCTTACTGAATATTTGTAATATTTGTCGTAAACATGAAGTACTTCTTTTCTTGTCAATACATCCTCAATATCGGGAAAAGTACCCGTGGCATTATGACCATAATACTCATCTCTATACGGTAATAAGTTATAACGATACCCATCCTCATTTTTACCTTCAGGTGTTTTATACGGATATAATGTCGATATTACAGGGTCATTTTCATCAATTTGGTCAATAGGTACAAAGATAGAGATATGTGCATTTGGTACTCCAAAACCACCATTAGCGATTACACGACCAACAACCACACCGTAATCTGCACAGAATTGTGTATATAAATCTTCTTGTCTTAACTTTAAAGATAATATTTCTAAAGAATCAAAGTCTTGGTCGATTCTTATGTTGATATCTTTATCGACACCGGGTTCAGTTCTTATTCTGATAGATTTTGGCATAATTAGTTTTTAAGATAAATAGTTATTCATCTTAATTTTAATTTGTTTTTGAAAAAAGTATATGGATGTGATTTATGTGAAATCTACATTTTTAAGTGACTTAGCTCGAACCTTAATGTCTAACTCAGGAAAACGTATCTGATAAACCTGATTTGGTTGGGCAAAAATTGTATCATCAATCAATTGAATTTCTTTGGTTTCTGAGTCAGAATATCTTTGTGAGGTTTGAGAACTTGAGTATCTACCTCCAACCTTATTAATTACTTTTAACTCTGATAAACTTATAACCCCCGGAATATCCTGAACAATTCTTCTAATATCAGAAATATTTACATTATTACCCAATTGTTGTGTTTGTGGTGAAAAATAACTATCAACTGAATTGACAATATTTGTAATTACTTGACCTTGGTTTTCAGTAGAATCCATCACTACCGAAAATTCAAACTCTAAATCAATCACCTTAGCATTCGTAACTGAAATATAATCATTTATCATCCTATAATGTGATAAATAATTTGCAATATTTTGTTTTAAAGTATTTGACACTGACTCAGTTAACTTACCTTGAGTGTCGTAAGATAACATCTCAATTTTAATCTTATTGTCTTCTTCAGTTATAGATGCCTTTGCCGGTGCTCCAAATCTACTTGGCATAGTCCTAACTAAAGAATTGTAATCGTTCACCGTTACAGCCCTCTTTTGAGCTGCAAAGTTAAATGATACCATATTTCTAACTTCCTCAACCGTAGGTAAATCACCTCCACCAATAGCAGCAGTAACATTAGTGGTTCTTAAACTCTCCCTCACATTTTGATTTATAGTGTTAGAAGGACCATTTATTTCAAAATTAGTAGTACCAAATTGAGTTATACTATTAACCCCTACATTCGAGGCTTTACCCCCACCTATTCGATATTGTACGAATAACGTAGTATTAGGTTTAACTGTTAAACCTAAGGCAATATTGTTTTGATAGTCTTGTATTCTTAAAGGAACACCTGTTCTCGCAAACTGCTCTAACTGTTCCTCAGCTGAAGTAGTAGCACTACCAAAAGTTAATTTACAATAACCTTCAGGTGTATACTCAGATACAAATCTATTTTCTGTTTCAATATATTTACCAACTTTAATTCCTGGTTGGTCAGACGGCTTAGTCGGGTCTTCAATAAAAATTTTAGACTCAGCCAATGCATCTACCTCATACCATTTATTAGTTGAGTCGGTAAACTCTCCATATGTTGGAGGTGATTGATAATTCACACCGTCTTTCTGAATAACAGATGTAATACTAATAACATTTTTTTCAGGTAAGAAAAATTCATAAAAAGGTCTTACATCTCCGTTATTAATCACCTTTTTAAATGTTTTAGTTAACCCATTAACTACTACTTCTCTTTTAGTTATAGTATAATTAATAAGGTTATTGTTAGAGTCAAAATTAGGTATTTTAGTTCTATTAGGAAACCCTTCACTATTGTATTGGGTACTGAAATCAATATCATTTGGATTTTCAAATGCTTGTCCACCACCTATAAATTGAGACCCCGCTCTCATCACTCCCAAATATCTTTCATCTTCTTGGTCCCCTAATGCAGGTACTGTAATTGACACATCAACCAATGCAATTGACGGTCTATTACCCGGTATTTTAAGACCGTAAGTTCTGGCTATATTATATATTGAAGATTTTTGTTGAGCGTATTGTAGAACCGTTTCTTGAATACTACGGTCCATGTGGTAATGTAAATTATCACCAATCGCAGCATTTAAATCCATGAACACCGAATAAATCGACGCATCATTAAAGTTACCTACTAAGTCAGGATAATACTGTTGAGTGTAATTTATTAATTCCTGTCTTAAAGATTGAAAATCTCTATCTGTGTATGATATTTTACGATTAGCCATATACTATTAAATATTAATTATTACAAAATCTTTTGATTCAAATGTACCCGACTGTATCGTGTAATCGATTCTAAGTTTTGCGGTGTATTCTTCAGTCCCTCTACCTGCAATTTTAAATACCTGACCACCTAATTCTTCATAATTTATTTCACCAGGTAAAGGTTCAGATTCCAAATATGGTTCTATTGTTATGTCATTTATTTGTAAGTTAGGGATATATTTATCCACAGCTTGTCTAACATCGGCTTTAATCGAGTCGAACGTTGGACCATCCATAGGTTCAAATATGAACTCATATATTCTTGTTCCAAAATCAGGTAAATAGTACCTACTACCCTTACGTGTAAGGATTAAATGTAATAAGTCTGCCCTAATTTCTTCATCAGTTGTTTGTGTCAATCTAAGGTAGTCTCCTCTCGGACTATCCCTAAATGGGAAAAATACACCGTATGTTTTACCGTCTGCCATATTTCATAAATATAATGACACATAATTTTATCTAAACTATATAATAAAAAAGGTCAGACAACGTCTGACCTTTTCCTTCCTTAACCTAATAAGATATTACGAGTTTTCGTTTCTTATAATCTTGTTGTTACCCTTCACACGCAACACATTGTAAATCATTTAACCCTAATTTCTTTCTTGCGAAAGCCTGAGCCGAGTTCATTGAGTGTTGGTAATAAAGTGTTTTAACCCCTAATTGCCATGCATCTATAAGTAGTTTATTAACATCCTTTGTCGGCATATCAGGTGAAATCATTAAATTCAATGATTGTGATTGGTCAATAAAGTCTTGCCTAATAGCCGCTTGATTAATGATAGTTGCTTGGTTTATTTCCGCAAATGTCCTAAAGATTTCTCTTTGTTCATCTGTTAAAAAGTCTAAATGTTGAACTGAACCATCATTTTGTTTAATACTGTTCCAAACCTCTTTGGTGTCTTGTCCTAACTCTTTAAGTAGTTTTTCTAAGATTGGGTTCTTAATAGTAACTTTCATCTTAGCAACATCTTTTACATAACAATTTGACCATATTGGTTCGATTGATTGTGAAACTTGTCCCAAAATAAATGCTGATGAAGTTGTAGGTGCGATAGCGTTCAATGTTACATTTCTTCTACCATATCCCTTTAGGTATTCAGGTTCACCGAACATCTTAGCCAACTCTTCTGAAGCCTCGTAAGATTTAGTTTTGATTAGTTTGAATACTTCAACATTCATCTTTGCAGCTTCTCTACTATCAAATGGTAACCCTTTTGATTGTAGGAAAGTATGCCACCCTAAAACACCTAAACCTAACGCTCTTTGTCTCTTAGCGAAGTTATATGCTTTCTCTAAATAAAAGAATGCTCTCTGACCCTCAATCGTACCGTTATCTCTAAATTCCTCAATTTTATGTAGAAATTCAGTAACCACCGCATCTAAAAACATAGTCATAGTTTCCACAGCATCAGTATCTTTCCACTCATCATAATGAAGAACGTTCATCGATGATAAAACACATACAAACGATTCTTCTTCTGAATTATGAAGTGCAATTTCAGAACATAGGTTTGAGTTATAAATTTTAGCCCCTTTATCACGATAAACCTCAGGTGATTTATTATTCATAGTATCATGGAACATAATATATGGGTACCCTATTTCACCTCTTCTCTGAATCACTTTAGCCCAAATTGCTCTTTTTTCATCATCACCCGCAATCATTTCTTCCATGAATTTATCAGTCACGGTTACCGCATGTGTTAAATCTTGAATAGATGCACCTTCAGTACCAATTTCTAAAAACTCCATAATGTCAGGATGTTCAACAGGTAAGTACGGTGAAAATCGACCTCTACGTGTCGAACCTTGTGAAATATTATCCACCACACTTTGAAAAAGATTCATGAAATGGACCGCCCCTGGTGCGTGTCCGTTGTCAGTAACTTCAGCACCTCTTCCTCGAATATTACCAAAATATCCTGAGGTACCTCCACCCATCTTACTCATCTCACCAACCTCTGCTTGTGTTAATAAAATTGATTCAATGTTATCACCAATATTTGAACCAAAACAACTCACGGGTAATCCTCTTTTTTTACCAAAGTTAGCCCAAACAGGTGAAGACAAAGAATACCAACCTTTACCCATATAATCATAAAACTTGTCAGCAAATCCTTCTATCCCTAAAAGTTTTTCCGCGTGTTCTGCAATTGTTCTAACTCTCTCTAAAGGTTCTTCACCTTCACTCAAATACCCTCTACGAAGAAATGTTAATGACTCTTCGTTAATCCAATCAAAAGGTTTTCTATCTTTCATATTATTTTTATATTTTTTGTTTTGTTTTAAAATAAATCGTTTGACGTAATCGATTTTTGTTTTTTACTGTAATTAATACTTCTCTTATTAAAGAAATCGGTATGCTTTGTGGTTAAGATTTCATCGTCAAACCACTCAGTCGTCTCTAATAAGGATTCATCAGTATCAAAAATACCTTCGATACCAATAGATTTTAAAGACCTATTAAATCTGTCCTTAATAAACTCCATAACTTGTTCTTTAGTTAAGAAATCTAAGTCACCTTTTTCAAAAATCCATTCAACAATCTCGGTTTCCGCTCCATAAGCTTCCATAGTCGAATCAATTAAATCCTCAACTAACTGGTCTGTCCACCAATCAGGATTTTCACTCTTAATTAAATTTACCAAATCAAACCCGAATTCCGCATGAATGTTTTCTTCTTTTGATGTTGCTTCAACAGCGTTACTGATACCTTTTAATACATTCTTATGTTTGTTGAATGACATAATAACTAAAAATTGTGAAAACAACGACACATTTTCAACGAACATTGAAAATAATACCACTGACTCGAAATATTCTTTATCTTCAACAGATTTAGAATTCACGATAGATTTTTCTAAGTACTTAATTCTTCTTCTAATTGCCGGTACCTCCAATAAGTTTTCAAACTCACCATTCAAACCTAAAAGTTGTATTAAGTGTGAGTAAGCGTCCGCATGTCTAACTTCAGATTCTGCGAATGTAGCACCCACATTACCAATTTCAGGTTTCGGCATTCTTTTATATATGTCCCCCCAAAATGATTTAACCGCAACTTCAATTTGTGATATTGCCAACATAGCCCTTTCAACCGCAGTTTTTTCCTTCTCATTCATATGTACTTTATAATCCTGAATATCTGAAGTAAAATTAAATTCAGTATGTACCCAATATGAATGTCTAATAGCATCCACATAATCATTTAAATTAGGATACTCATAGGGTTTTAAATTCACTCTTTTAGAAAAAATGTTTGGTTGGTTTTTAGAGCGATAAATAATGTACTCTTTAGCGACATCATTTAAACCGTTATCCATTAATTTATTTTCTACCATATCATGTATCTCATCTACATGTGGGACATGGTCTTTATTATTTCTAAAAATAGCCTTAGTAGATATTCTTGCAATCTTTTCTGACATTATTTCATCGACCATTCCAATACTTTTCATCGCCTTTATCACTGCGATTTCAATTTTTTCTGTCTGAAACAACACCTTATCACCACTTCTTTTGATGACATAACGAAGGTCTTTGCTCACCTGATTAGTTAAACTTTCCATATTATATTCTTTAAACTTTATTAATTATTCGGAGTTTCCCTCTGTTTCCTTTTCTCCAATAAATCTTTAATACGTTGTCGGTTGTTCTCTTCTTTTTGTTCTTCTAAACCTAAGAAAGTAACGCTAGATTCCGTATCAATTTCCATCATTTCGTTATCGAACTTACAATTTTCAAATACGACACCATCTTTACCAATTCTTGATTTAGTAATTGCAATTGTTGCTAAGTTCATTTCTTTCTGTTGTAGGGATTTAGCAACAGAAATAATAACGTGACCGACCTGAGCTTTTTTGATGGACCCTCCCATTTGGTCGGTCGTAACCACCTCTGACGATATAGAGGAACGGTTACCTTGTGTTGCAGTCCATCCTACAATGTCTAACTCGTGACACATCGATTCAAATCCTCTCATGACTGAACCTTCACTTTTCCACTCGTCACCTAAATTTCGGTCAGGGACGATACAATCAATATAATCAACAACAACCATATCTATCTTAGTTCCTTCAGCTATCATTTTACGAACCTGATTCTTAATCTGACTCATAGTTAATTGGTCTGACGGTAACTTCTTTAAGATTAACTTGTTCTCCGCGTTATCTTTAATTTGTTTTACTTTACTCATAACCTCTTCTTTGTGTAAAGACAGATTATCAGGTGCAATTTTAGTCCACATAGTAAAGTGCTTTCTCTGAATAATCTTAGGGTTATCTTCGAAGAAAATCTGTAATACATTATAACCTAAGTTAAATGCATTATTAGAGATTTTACTCAAAACAGTTGTTTTACCAACACCTGTTGGTGCCAATATAACACCAATTTCACCTTTAGCTAATCCACCTTTTAGTAAATTATCTATACCTGAAATACCAATAGGTATTGGATGACGGAAATCATCATCTAATACCTCGTCTAAATTAAAAAACACGTCCGCAGTGCCCGAATCAACCTCACCTACCTGTAACGCTTCACGTACCATTTCTTCTAAATGGTCATAAGACTCGAACTCACCTTTGTCGATAATCTTTTGAGCCTTATTCATTACCTTTTGTAGTTCTTGTTGTTTACAGAACTTTAAAGACTTCTCTTGAACATATTGATGTCCATCATTTGACGCCTCTTTTATCTGTCCGAGCATATCCAGGACCATTTTCTGAGCCATAGGGGATGATACTTCGGACTTAGTGATTTGTTCTAAGGTCGAGAACGAAGGAGCGTGTTCATACTTGACGTAATACTCCTTTGTCATCTGCATTATTAACTTGAAATATTGATTGTCAAAGTATTTTGGTTCAAGTACATCTACAATAGAATTTGCGAAGTCCTTATATAGGACAATATTATTGAGTAGTTGTAATTGAAATGTGTTACCGAGGTATCCAAAATTTTTTTCTTTTGACATAAATTATTAAGTTTTAATCTTCTTGTGTAGAATATAAATATGGTTAAACTAGTTGATATTCGAGATAATCGTAAGTTAAATTTTCAGATGAGAAAATGTCAGTTAACTCCCGAAGTAATTTTTTTAGGTGTGGACGTACGTCAACCGTATATCTTGTCTTTGGAGGGTATACTTTAGCATCCCATACTCTATGACAAATTGTCTCATCTCCAATACGAATAATCATATTAAAAGTTTCAGGTCCATCAGTATTTGACGTATTAAGAATCTCAGGATTGACCATAATTCTGTCATTGTTTTCACTCAAATAATCTAAAGATTTACTCTTTAAATCTTCATGAATATCTTCAGAAGCGGATTTAACTAAATCATAAAGTTCCATACTTGACCTAGCATCAGGATTGTATCCTCTAACATTAAAGTATCTCTGTACCACAATGTTGTCATTAAGCGTTAACAAAAATTCTAGTTTTGTTACATCATTTTTTTCTTTCATAATTGTCTTTTTTTGTTTTTGAATCTTCTTTTTTCTTTACGTGTAAGTTTCATAAAAGGTGTTAAAAATTCTACCCAAGCATTTCCATGTTTAGGTAAGTACTTAAAAATTCCATCACTCATCATCATCCTCATTAGATTTTTATAACCTCTACCATCCGGGTCTAATTCTTCTTTGTGGTAGAGTTCTATAATCTCTTTTGATTCTTCAGTGAGTAAAGGTAGTGATAAATCTACAAGTTTCTTATTAATTTCAAAAAATTCTTCACCATAAATTCCACTCCTTGTTTTACCCGAGAGTAAATTTTGTAATGCCCTATTGTTTTTATCTGTTTTGTGTAATTCCTCAGCACGTTGTCTAATATCGTCAACAGTTACCACATTATCAACTATCTCAGGAAATAACTTAGCAAAAGTTTTCTCACCCATATATTGAATACCATTAATATTATCGGACTTATCTCCTGAAATGATTTTAAAGGTTGATATGTTCTCATGCGGGATTGAAATTTCTTTCATTAGTACCTTATCTCCATTCTTAAGAGTTATTCTTTTCATAGGTTGGTACACCTCCACTTTGTCTGAGATAAGTTGTGTTAGGTCTTTATCTGAAGAAAAAATAGTCTTGTATTCATCTTGAGATATTTGACAATAATACGCTATTAAATCATCACTTTCAGTATTATCGACACATACTTGTCTTACAAACATTTCCTCTAAGTAAGTCTTTATTCTTTCAACTTGCCAATCAAAAGATTCTCTTTTCGATTCATTTAATGTTTGTTTACGATTTTGTTTATATTCAGGATAAATAAGTCGTCTTTGGGTAGAGTTATTTTCTCCATCCCAAAAGACGATTACTTTATCGTAGTTATATTCCGATATAAATCTTTTGATTGTGTTGACAAAATGGTAAATTCCACCGATATGTCTTCCTTCGTGGTAAAATTCTTTTACCCCATGAAAACCTATTTTGAATAAATTGTTTCCATCTACTAATAATGTTTTAACCACGTTTAATTTTTTAAGGGTTACACTTGTTTTTCTTCTTCTAACTTAAAGTCACCGTCAGTGCCGATAACCTCTTTCCAATATTCTGATTGCTCAGACTTGTAAGACTCAATAGATTTTTTCTCTTCGGTAGAGTCTTTACCTGCTAAAAATCCATGAGGGGTTACAATAATTTTTCCGTCTTCGTAACCCAAACCATTGATGTGGTTTTTCATTACAGACACTTTAGTACGTGTTGCAAATTTAACCTTTCTTTTGTCTTTTACAGCAGTTATTTTGTTAGTTCCCGCATTTTTTTGATTACCAAATAAGAATACCAAAGATGAATTCAACCAAATTGATTCACCACCTTTAGCTTTAATCTTAGGTTGACCAAATGGGTTATCGGGTAACTCAACCCATGGTTGGTTTACAATCACTAAAGTATTTTCATATTTTGAATCTGACTTTCTCGACCCCGATATACGTTGGTTAATACCCATACCTATTTTATCTGCTAGTGTAGCGGCATTGTGTTGTTTTCCACCCTTACCGTCAAAAGTCATTTTACACGGAACAGAACCTACTGAATCCCATAAGAATAATAAAGAGTAATCCAATTCACCTTTAGATTGAGCATCCAAAAGTTCATTAATATAGTCCGTGATTTGTTCAATATATTCAAAGTTATTATTGAAGATAAAGAAACCATCCCATTCTAACTCTCCCGTTTCTTCGTCCACAACTTCTTCACATTCAAAACCCATAAGTTTTGCATGTTCGAAGGACCACTTCTGTTCTGTAATGATGAAAACAGGTAAAATACCTTTTTTCTGAGCATCAACCGCAGTCTTTACTAATGCTGTTGTTTTACCTGTATCAGAATGTCCCAAGAACATATTCAAATGTCCAATTGCCGGTCCAGGTACTCCAACAGCATCCAAGAAGTCACCTCCTAAATCAAAAAACCTTTGTGGTTTGTATTTCGCAGAAGTTGAAAACTTCTTTTTAATGCTACTAAAATCTTTTTTCTTTATTGCCATATTTTTTTATTAAAAGATGGTACAGACACGAATGTCTGTACCATCATGTTAGTTTTTGTTAAAACGGTAGGTCGTCATCAACCTCAGATTCTGTTTGTGGGTCAACAGTTTTTTCTTGCTCTGTTGACGTATTTGAAGAACCTCCAATTGTCATTTCTTCATCGTCACCGTAAACATATTTTTTAAGGTCACTATTCCATACAGGTGTTTCACCTCTCGCAATCGCTTCTAAATATTCTACGGGTTTTTGTGAGTAAACATCTTGCCAAGTCAATTCATCCTCAACCCATTCTTTTTGTTGTGATTCGTCATCCGAAATCTTACAAGGGTCGTCATACATAACTGTTTGTACTACTGTGTATTCAATACCTGAAGGTGTTTTAGACTTAGATAGTTCAACAATTAAGTCTCTACCTTCATTAGCATCTGTAATGTCTCCTTTAGCTCTCCAAATAGGGATAATCTTATCTAAGATACCTTCTTGTTTGTAGTTGTCTTTGAATCTCCAAAATTTAGGTCCGTGGTCTTCATTTTCACGGTCAATTAGTTTTACGATATAAAACTTACGTGGTCGGTACTGACTCGCTAATTTCTTGTCAGATTCTTTACCTGTTGAAATTAACTCTTCGTAAACCTCAGTAAGTGGTGAACGTTCACCGTCATTCTTTCCTGGGTCATAAAGTTTAGTCCATTTCCCGTCAATTTGGACTTCGTGGTACCATACTTCTTTGAAAGGTGATGAACCGTCAGGTGTTGGGAGAATACGAACTGTCTTTTGTCCTGATTTAGTACCTTTAGGTAGGTAAGTAGTGAAGTAACGTTTCAATCTATCTTCTTGAGACATTGATTGACCTCCATTGTTGTTTTTTGATGTGTTTTTCTCATACTGAGATAACACTGCGTCAAGTGCATTTTTCATAATTTTTTCTCTTTTCTCTTGTTAATTATTAAATTATTTTCTCGATTACTCTAAAGTAAATGTAACACATTAATTCGTTTTGTCAAATAGTTAAAATAAAAAAAGACCACGAATCGTGGCCTTATTATAGTTAATCATATTTGGTTAGTCAATTACATTTTATAATCATCTTCAAATGGTCTGTCAAAAGATTTTTTAATATCTCCCTCTGAATAATTCTCAACATCATCCGGAGTTAAAATATATTCATTCTTACCCGTTTTTTCCATTTCAACTTCTTTATCACTAAAGTAGTCCGTTAATTTTTGATTATAAGGATAACTATCTAAACTTCTTAAAGATAGTTTTTCTTCAGGTGATTTTTGACGATACTTTTCAACTTTTTGTTCTAAACTATTAATCTTAGTTAATATTTGGTCCATATCATCTAATTTATTAGTTAAGTCATTCAACCTGTCCATCATAGTTTCCATATACTCTTCTTGTTTTGAAGACATATCTTTTTGAGTGGTTACTAAATCAGTAATATCTAATTCTTCAGTTCCTGTACCTTCATCATCTAAAGTTTCGGTACTTTCACTATCAGGTTCACCAACCACCTCAACATCAGGGTCGTTGTCAACATCAATAGGTGTAGTATCACCCATTTCGTTACCACCTAAATCCATATTAGTAGGTTCATCACTTTCACCACCAGTTAAATTCGCCGCTGGGTCAACAGGTTCTTCTTGTTCGGAAATATACCTATTAATACTATTGTATTTTTCTATTTCCTGTATAATTTTTTTATCTACTGACATAATAAGTTTTTTTTAACCATTAAGAAGTGTTTTAACACCATGAGGTGTCTCAACTTTTAATGTTCTATTTAGTTTCATTGTATTATCCACTCTTTCAATAAGGCCGTCTTTCATTCTAACAGTATAACAATCGCCCGTGTCTAAATCACAAACCTCTTTATATCCGTTTCCTGTATCTTTTTCAGTAATTCTTGTGTCTTTTGACAAAAACTGGTCTAATAATGATTTTGTATTCATAATGTTTTTTATATATAAATATACGTTAATTGGTCTTTTTCTTATTTTTAAGAATTATCCCACTTTCTATTTTTAATTTTAAAAGTACTATAGGCATTATCAAACAATGACTTCCCATTTGAATTCGATTTTAAATCTCCGTCAACAGTGGCAATTATAACATCATCAACATTACTAGCTGCGGTTAATTGTTTATCGTTAGTCGTTAATCTTAATGTATAATACCATAAATAAGAAAAACTAAGAGCCAAGTCTCCGTTAATGTTACTATTAACTAAAAATGATTGGATTATTTGTTCATACTGTGAACATATTTGACCCATAAACTTAATAGATTCTGTTTCATCACCAAATGATATGTACGGAACTATGTAGTCACCATCTCTAACACAAGTTTGATTATTAAATGGTACAGTCCATTTAGCGTTTTCCTTCATATTTTTAAGGTTAAAATAATTGTGATTTTTAGCCCTTAATTTTTGACTAACCCCCGTTTCAACGAATCCAACACCAAAAATATATTTTTTAACATTATCCGATAAAACTAACAAATCAATTTCATCCTTAAATTCAGTCTGAGTCAAATCAGTCGTAACGTTGTTAACGTAAGGTTTATCAATATTCTGTACGGCAACACACTTAGAATTATCCGCCTGTCTCTTACTATTGGTCTGACTATTACTATTTTTTATAGAACTTTGTCTAACTGACGTGTCACCAGTTGAACCGGCTAATGTAGGTACTCTTCTAATATCGGATTTGTAATTTTGAATAATATCTCGATTAACACTTGAGATTAGACTATCTGGCATTTGTAAAGAATATTTAGTCGCCCTAACACCTTCAAATGTTGTAACAAAGTCTCTAGTTGTGATATCATGGTTAACACTCGTTATCAAGTAAGGACCATAAAACATGGGTACATGTCTTAAATTAAAATACATTGTCGGTTGAATCATAACATTACCCATAGACACAACAGTACAATTATAACTAGAGTTTTTATAAAAGTTATATAGATTAGCGGTTTCCTGAGCAACTTTTTGACCGTCAGCCATTGAACCCATATTCGCCAATATTTGGAACGTAGGTGCGATGTTTTTTCTCTGCGACATGTCAATCGATATTGATTTAAACATATTTTGATTTCTAGTTCCGAAATCAACATTAAAGGCAACTACTTTATTTCTATTTGAAAAGTTAGTAACCCCATCCTCAGAAGTTCTTACCGAAGATAATGTAGGCTTAGAGATATCAAAAGCATCATCTTGAAATAAGTAATTAGTATTATTCGCAGAAGTATTAATTTTATCTGAAGTTTTACCAATATAAATAGCTAAGAATTTTGGTTCAGACCCATGAGTATCGACTTCTAAGAAAGTACCAAAAGAATTATTTGCAACATCACTATATGATGGGTCAGGCATACCCTCTTTTACTCTTTCATTTCTACCATAGAAATTGGAGTATGAAGGAACTGGCATATAAACAAAATTATTTTTTTCTAAAATATTTCCAATTAAACCTAAAACACTTTCAGTTGCTTTTGAGTTTTTTAAGAAAAATCTCATATCTTCAATATTAATAATAACCTTATCACCTATAGGTCTATTGGCTTTATCTAAAAATAAAAACTCCTCAAATAAAGTTTTACTTTTTAAATTTTGACCTGAAATCCACCTGTCATTAAAATTTTTAAAGGTTGACCATAATTCATTCTTATTAACATTACCATCCAACTTAGAAATTCTTTCTTGAGGTTGAACCTCTTTAACATTAGGTAATGTTTTATTAAGTGTTGTAAATATTTGGTCTAACATACTATATTGATATGTTAATCCATCAGACATAAAGTTTTCGAATTCATTTAAAAACTCACCTCTGTTTAATACACCATCATTATTATATTTTTTGGTTGCAAATATTTTAATAATTGGTGATAAGTCAATAACATTTAGTTCAGTAAACCTAATATTCATTGTTGGGAAGAAATCGGTAACATATGAACCGTTATCAGTATATTTCATACCATCTTCCATATAATCACCCACATACTCATACATTGCCCTCCACGCTTCAGGACTAATTGATTGACTGATAGATAAAGATAATGGATTACTACTCGTAGGTAACGTATTTGTTTGGTAAGTGTCAAAGTTTATCGGGTCGACAGGTTTCAATAATTCATTAGAAGACAAAGAATCGAAAACTCTCCTATTAAACCCACCAGGATTACCTATCTTAAAAATTACATCTTTTTCAAATAACTCTTTAGTATTAAGACTAACAAGTTTACTCATTTGTGCCTTGGCAATTTCTTTAGCATCTTTTGATGCATTTACATTTGTTAAATTAGGTTTCCTAACGAATAATAATGATTTCATTACCTTTTCAATATTAAACTCATACTCATTTTCGTAACTACCTAATTCTTGGTTATAATTCACTTTAGATGGATTATATACCATTTGTTTGTAATCTTTTTCTTTTTTACAGAAATTCAAAAAGTGAGATTCAAACTCGTCCAACATATCTTTAGAAAAAATTGCAAAAATTTCCTCGATTGATTTATATGAGGTGTCCTTATTACCAATAATAAATGAATCTTGTTTGTCATCATCTCTATTAATGACTTTAATATATTCGGTAGTACTTGGTTTTTTTACCCAACTATTATTAAAATATCCGTAGTTAGGTGCCGACCATAAGGTTCTTACTTGTCCGTTTTGAATCGCTTGATTATTTTCAATATTCTGAGTTAATTTTCCGTCATTATTAAAAATTTCTCTTTGCGCTTGAGTAAATTTTAAATCTCCTGCTGATGGTATAACCAATAAATTACCTGTAGCATCTTCATCAAAAGATGAGTACCCATCAATATCAAAGTATTGGAACCAACTTTCATAATTTAAAGCTCGATTCACATTATTAGGGTCATAACCCCCAATAAGTAAATTAGATTGTGATTGACCCATTTTAAATCCTCCATTGGTAAACATTTCATCTAACTCAGTATTATCATAATTAATAAAGACATCTTCACCCGTAAAAAATTTGTAAGTACTATTAATAACTTTAGGGTAAAATCCATTTTTTATCTCCAATAAATCACCTTGTATCTTCTCAGGTACATATGTCGAAGTTACAGGTGTTAGACTATTATACGATTTAATCGTATAAGTTTTATTATAGTCGTCACCAATCGGGTCATAAGCGTTCACATAGTTAAAGTCATCCCATATCCCATCTAAAATATCACCATTACCATTCTTATCTTGTTTATAACGATGCCATATTGACCCGTATTTTAGTAACCATAAGTAAGGTATTTTATGAATCGCAGCAAATTTACTTAATCCCGCAAATATGTAATCACCCCATTTTGTTTGTGACACACCGTCATCGGATAAAGACTTAGTTAGATATTTTTCACTGAGCGTTGGTAAAGGTAAAGAATTTAAATACAAATAACCTAACCCCACATATGGATTAACGTTACCCGAACTTTCATCTTCAACACCTTTCATTAACGCATTAACAAAATAAGGAGTATTAAGTAACGATGTTGTTTGTAAAGAGCTTAAATTATTTGTTGAGGTATCATAACTATTTCCATAATTTAAAACACTCTCACTTAAATAAAAATCTTTACTCTCTCTATTCTCATAATATCTCTTTACCTCATCATTTGTTTGGTACGAAGTCACTCCACCACTTGATGTGTTTTGAGAAGGTAAGTTAGGTAAGTTTTTTTCAAAGTTAAAATAAGTGAAATACTTATTTGTATATCTCTCATCTGAATCCCCCTCATCATTAAATGTCGCTAAAGTTTTTTTAAGAATATTAAAACTCATAATGTCAGTAGTCGAATTTGCCCCTCTAAAATTAGTGACCGATTTACCATTGGCTAAATTTTGACGTATCCAACTATCACTGTTAAATGGAAATTTATCTAAGAATGTTTCACCGTTAGAAGATGTACCACTAATGTAATCCTCTAATGCTGAAACCGATTTTGTAGATGATTCAATTTCAGTGGAATCTGTAAGTATACTATCGATAGAATATATACCGAAATCTTTATTGATATACCCTTCTAAATAATTTTGAGTATATATATCTCTAACTTTTTTAGAATAAAAACTTCCTTGACCATTATTGGATATCGAAGATAATTCGTTTATATAACTTTGAGGAGTAAATTTAAAGTTCTTAAATAGTGTAGTTAATCCAGGACTATCTTTTAGACCTGACTTAATATTAATTGACTCAAAATCTGCGAAAACATTATATAATGTTTTTCTAAAATTATCATTTCTAATAATTTTATTATAGTGAGAACCCAAATATGTCCTTTCGTAAATTTCATATAGAAAAGAAACTGCTTCCTCATTAATGTATGGTAGATTTTCAAATGGAAATTCAACCGCATTAATACCCATATATGGAGATATCTGTGTCTCATTACCATAATTAATATTAATTGTAGGTTTATCTTTTTCCAATGAAGCTTTTAAATATTCTTCAACAAATTGTATTTCAGGCCATTTTTTATTATTCCACCCATTAATTGAGTTTATAATTGTTGGCTGTCCAGGATACTTTATTTCATATTTAGTGTCTCCGTTTTCCTCAACCACTTCTTGAATAAACTGAGGCCACGGGTAAACGAGTTTAGTTTCTTTTAACTGACCATTCGTTCCATCAATAGTTGCAACATCAACCATCTTTTTATAATCTTCACCATAAGATTTTTCATCAGGAATTATCGCACGTATCCTATCGGCATCTGTCCTAACATTCCAAGCATTCTCATGAACCTCATCCATTAACCTATAAAAAGCCTCAGCATTTGCACAAATAACCGCCAAAACATTATTAACGGTCGGATTAAAACCTAAACCAACGTCAGATGAAATAATTTTTTTAGACAGTGCTTCGGATAATCTTTTTTCAATGTCTTTTCTATTTCTTTCAAAACTATCTTCAATTTTTTTAAGTTTAGCTAAGAAAGTTCCGTTTTGAAAATTATCAGCATTTAATGTTTCACCAAACTTTATCAATGTGGTACCAACCTCATCTTCTACAATGTCACCGTTTTCATTAATGCTATATTCTTTAGATGTTAACTCAAAAGATGCCCTTATTTTATTTTCAAAAATACTCAACTCTTCGTCTGTCGGTTCATTTCCTTTTCGTCTAATATATGTTTTTTTGTAATCTATAACACTCGGGTCCAATATTTGCTCAACTAAGTTGTTTGGTTTTATATTAATCGAAATTTGTGATTCATAATCTTTACCTTCAATAGTATATTTTCCCGGGTCATAAAAAGTAGGACTTTCCTTTAGTTTTTTATTACCTTTTAATACCTCACCTTTTAATTCAGAGAGAGCCCCTTTACGAGCATCTTCATCAAATTCTTTTTTGAAACCATAAAGAACAGAAGATTTTGTGTCGTTGGTTACATAGATTTCAGAAGTATCAATATACTTATTAAACCAACTACCAGAAACATTAGTAAATATTGATTTCCTATAGTTCTTTATATCAGTTTGAAATGTTACAATATCATTTAGTACTGACATATCTTCTTTACTATAAGCTTCCATGACATACCGATTAAAATATTCCAACCTCATTTTCATTTGGTTCAGAGTAATTTCAGGAAAGTCATCCGCAATTAAACCTTTAGATTTATAAAGAGAATAAACCTCTTTAATTTTTTCCATACCCTTAGTTGTGGTTTTTCTTTCAGTACCTATCGTACCGTCAGCAGTTCCATTGGTATCATTGTCAATTAGATAATCTTTAGGGAAGATATGCGGTGTCGCATATAAATAATCCATTAAAGTATCTTGTAAGAAGGCGTGTGAACGAGCAATAAAGTTTGTAGTTATTTTATAGCTACCATCTGAAGGGTCAAACCTGGCGTTAAAGTCTTTTAGTATTAATTCTAATTTAATTGCCTTACCATAGTAACCTTTTACCGTTAAGGTAAATACAGGGTAAGGTAGATGCATAAAAACAGCATACGGTGATTGGTCACCTCTTTCAAATAGAACTCTTCCTTGAATATCAGTCATTTCAATAGTAACTGTCGGTACAAAAGCAGGGTTCATTTTGATATTAATACGAGTGATACCTAACATTTGATTGTCAACACCTTTACCCGAACTAAAGACATCGTTAGAGGTTTCATTACTTCCTTGCGTAGGTAACAAAGTGTCTGTCCATGAAGTATCAAAAGCTTTGTCGTTGTATTTTTGTTCGTTTTTTACGTTAAAGTTTTCCGTTGGTGTTTTTTGATTCTCTTGTTTTCTTCCTTGTAAAAAATTAACATCCATCTGACCAACACCGACATTACGTATCGGGTCGTCATAATCGGAACCAATAGATAATTTAGTTCTAGGTATGACTCTAGCCTCCAAATTGGCATAGGTGATTAAATTCTCGTGATTTACAAGTCTCTCCTCAACCGTACCATCAGGGTTTACTACTTTGTTCGGGTCGATAACTACTACATTATCATACTCTGTTTGAACAAAAACTTTTTGATTTCCGTAAAATTTATTATCTGCCATAATAGAAGAAGTGGTTTTCTAATGCCGCTTTATAGTCCTGTAATGTATCAGTTAACGGATACGGTATGAACAATAAGCTATTATCAGGAATGTTAGTTTCTAACCCCTCATATTGTGGATTTGCCATTAGAATTAACCAACCAAAGTAAGGTGTTTCATAAAATTCATAACTAATTTTATCAAGTCTACTCTTTCCTGTTCTGTAAATATACCTCTTATCTGTAGATTTTGAAGGGATTGTTACAAAAGGGACAACAGTTTGTTGACCATTTACCAAAAAATCATTATATCTATTCCAGTATCTCATAATTATTTAAATGATATTTTACCATTAAATGTTTTATTATCACCAACATTAACTCCTTTATATAAGTTAATAAAATATGATTCTTTGTCACTATTATTTTGACCTTTAGGTAATTTAGTATAATCGAATATTCTTTCTTTATCTGATGTGAATGGTGCATAGTCATTAAATTTAGTAACACTAGGTTTTTGTTTAAACTTAGTTAACTTATTTTTTGATTTTACACTAACGTTACGGTATATATCTACCAATCCCTTCACACCTGGTTGTTCAGGAAGAATCACATTATTACCATATCCTTCAGAACCCATAATTAACGGTTCTACAATTGCCGGTGTTGATGGTATACCATAAATAATTTTATTAACGTACTTTACCCATTCGTTTTTATCTTTTAATTCATCACCTAATATATCATTAATAAACCCTTCAGGATTGTTTCCTATCTCATCATAACAAACATGCATTAACCTAACAAATGCCTTATCATTTTTATAAGGACTATCTAATATCGTGAAACTATAATTTGTATCATATTTAGGTATAAAATCTGTAAATATTTCATCGTAAAAACTTTTAATGTCATTACTAACTGTAGTCACATCATTAACCATTTCATCATACGTGTTCGCAGGTGTTGGTTTAGAAGATATGTCAACTTTAGTAGTACCTGTTATGTTAGATAAAATATTAATACCTTTATCCGTTTGATAACCATCAGTGTTTGTAACTACAAAATTAATTTTATCAATTGTGTTTATTAACGTTAATTGATTATTATTCATGTCATTAAATACTGAAAAATAATCATTACTAAATGACCCTTTTATCGTATTAATTTTTTGAGTCAGATTAAATTTAAATCTTTTCTTATCTTTATTTTTAAAGTTTTGGTTATTTAAATTTTTAGTTAATGGTGATAAATCATTTTCAATGTCGTTGATAGTTTCAGAAAACAGATTATCTATTTTTTCTTGTAACTTATCTTCTTTTGGTTTACCAAATAAATTACTTTTAACTACCGTACCTGTATAATATGTTGGTGAACCGTAATAACCTAAAAATTTACCTTCAGTATACTCCCTATCAGATGTAAAATAACTTAATCCGTCAAAGGAGTACTTATCACTAAGACTTACTAAAGTATTCGTCACTGTGTCCGTATATTCTTTAGATTTTGTAGGTAATTCATCTATTAGATACACATACGAAGTTTCACCTGATACAGTATCTTCATTGTTATAAGTGGTATCGTTTTCAGATAATACGCTACCGATAGTTGTACCAATACTTGGTTGTTTTTCAGTAACTAAAGTTTTATCGTCCCCTAAAAATTTAATGTTATCTTCTATGTCATTCCATATCTGAGCGTTTAATTCACTTCTTTCTTCAGTAACAACTGACCTATCATCGTACACTTCAGTGTTGGCATAGTAATTAAATGATAATGCATTTTGTAACCTACTAACAGGTTCTTTTAACCCTTGACCCCCAATAAAATAAAAACTCATATTAATATCCGCCAACATTGGTTGCACCCCGATACCTTCCGGATTCATATCAAAAGTTAATGGTTCGTAAGTAATACTAATTTGGTTAATTGCAATTTTAGTATGGTAAAAATCACCAATTCTTAGAACACATATTGGGGGAGCCCCGAATGATGTATTAGTTGCATTACTAGACTCAACAGGTCTACCATCATCACCAATCACTGGTATTGTATCACCAGGTCTAATACATTGTTGTAAAAACGTCAGTCTTGAGTTTAATCCTTCAGGTGTCATAGAGTGAAAGGCTGGTTGGAAATATTTAATTTTCTCTTTAATTCCATTATAAACCATAGGTGAGGACTCCTTCATTAAGTCAAAATAATCACACTCAGTTAATAATTTTTTAACAATAATTTTAGCGACTTCCTCTTTTCTCCTTTCATTTTTTTCAGGTTCTTGCGTTTTTGGTATTGATTCGTTATTAACTTTTGTTTCATCTCCCGTAGCTATTGGAGTTTCATCTTCATCAGTTATAGTATCAATCTCCTTTTCCAAAGGCACTTCAATTATATCACTTATTCTTACACGTCTACATTTCATAGCATCTACAGAATAAATCCTCGCATTTCCTTTTAATTCTTTACTACAATCCGTTCCATCAATAGTTATTTCTTCACCATTAGTATCTTCAGTTATAATTAATTTTCCGTCATCAACCCATTTTTGTAAGGTTTTATCTCCCTTAGTTTTTAGAGGTAAGAAGTAATCTTTAACACTATCAACCCTTCTTTTTGATAAATCACTATTATATGAAACACTATTAGGTGAGGACGCAGAACCTCTTAATTTAATAGTTACCGTAGAACCATCATCTAACGCCTCCCCTAATTTTTTTACTAAATTAGTAGTTTTAGTCAATACACTATTTTCAGTATTTGCCGTTAGTATATTTTTTTCAAAAAATTCAATAACAGAACTACTATTATCTGATTTAGTTTTATAATCATTTTCTAATTTAATATACTCTTTTAATGTTTGATTATAAGGTATATCCGTTACCGTTAATCGAGTTTTTGGGTTTGGTTCATCATTATGGAAGTAGTAAGCAAAATCTTTATAATCACTAGATGGTATTTTAGGTGGTACCTCTTCGGTCGCGGGCTCTTTTTCACCTGGTATGTCAGGATTAACCTTATCAAACTCCGCTTTTACAGTGTCAATCTCAGGATAGGTTGTGATGATATCATATATGTCTTGATAAGTAAATTGAGGAAATCTCGTAGCTAATTCGTATATGTCGTATTTTCGACATCCCGCAAAGAAACTATCTACAATACCATTAACTTTATTACTATCACTTTCCTTAGCTAGTTCCTTATCAACTATGGCATTTAAAATTGATGGGTGGTCAACCACTATTTTCCAAGATAGTGAACCCTGACGAGTTGTATTACTATAAGTATATATCGGTTCGGGTCTACCAACAAACTCATTACTATTCCAATTGGCACTATTAGTTTCACTAACTTTCATATCGTACGGAGGAAACCACATAATACGACCCCCATTAGGTCCTCTTTCACAGTGTGGTAAGTCTTGATACGTGTATCCTTTTTTCTTAGATGTTCTCCACGATAAATTTTCTAAAGAAAACATATATTTTTTAACACCTTCAGTACTAAAATTATTACCTGTTAAATTTGTGGTTTCTTTACCTCTTATAGGTGCAATGTTAAGATTGTAAGTATTGTCCAATACTGAGTAAGTAAATTTACGACCCGAATTAGTAATACCATCACCTTTCTGTAAATCACCCATCGAATAGTACGGAGTGTCTTTAGTGAATACTCGACAATATTCTTTACCTACAATTTGACCATCTTCATCTGTATATGAAATAACTCTAGAACCTTTAGTTAACTCTCTCGTACCATCATGAAATACTTTAGATACTTGGTCAATGGCGTTACCCACATGTTCTAATTTTTTCTGACCCTGTAATTCACTGGACGCATTAATTAGTTGTTGAGTATTATCCAATATAGAACCCGATTTAAAATCGTATTGACCACCACCGTCAACTGATTGACCGGCTTGAAAAGTATTTTGTATGCCCTGTTCTGTCCAATCACTATCTATGGTACCGTAATATGTACCCCCAACACCAACTTTTTGACCTGCAGCGTCTTTACTTTTTGGAGATACCCAAGTAAACCCTCCTTGAATTCCACCACTATCATATGTTGGATTTTGATTTAATCCAAACTTAAATATGTTTTTCTTCTCGTCTGATTTATTTTCAAAATCTTCAGCAATTTTACCATAACCATAAACAGGTGATAATGTTTTATTCCCATCCCTATCTAAAGGTAATGCGTTTTCTGGCGATACATAACCACTTATTTCCCTATCAGAACTACCCACGTAATAGTTTTGTGGTGGTACCTCGGTAAATAAATCTGTTAATATATTTTTATTATAGTCAGGAACATATCGATTTAACGCCAATCCTTTAAATAATCTTGACCTTTGACCTCCACCAGTATTATCTAAGAATGTTTGCATTCCAGTTTTTTCGGTTGGAAGTTTTAAAATACCTCTTTTATCAAAAAGACCTGTAACATCATTAACCGCTTGATTAAGTAACAATTTTCTTGGTTCGTTACTAAAATAATCACCAGGTATCCAAGAATATGGCGAATAAACACCTGTTATTCTACTAATAAAATCTAAACCTTTACCTAATATATTTTTAGGAACAGATATTTTCCAATCTCTCTCAATAATAGATTTATTACCCGTAACAATACCCAATAAATCATATGGGTCTGAAAGTGCATCAATAGCATTAATTCGACCTATAGTTTGTTGGTATGTCTCTTGAGACACTCTATACTGAAACTCAGATTTTAATGATTCCGCAGCTATACGTGCTAAATCAGAATCTTGAGACAATGAACCGTTATTACCCTGTGGATTATTATTTGTTAATATATTAAACGCATTATAGGTTGATGCAATAAAACCATTATAAGGTCCTTTACCTACACTACTAACTAAATTAAAATTAAATACATCATCAACATTTAGAGGTTCAGAAAAACCTCCTTCAGGACCATAACTATTTTTAGTATATGCAACTTTAGATTCCTTTTTTCCGATAACCTCAACTTCTGAGGAATCAATAACTGCTTGGTCATCAGTATTAAACTCAACCTCACCAGGTTTACTGGTAGGTACAAAACCATCACTATTGTATGGTTGTAAATTTCTTACTAATAACTTTTTTCTAAAGTTCTCTGTAGAGTTAAATGATAATGGACTTGGCATCTATATATTCTTTTTACATAAATAGATGATAATATAATTTTGTGATATAAACTATGTCGTTAATTTAACTAATATGTGTTACGCCCACTTACTTTCATCTAAAAGTTTTGATTTAATAATACTCATAGCTTCAGGATTTCTAATTAGTAAATTATTAAACTCTTCTTGTGTAAGTACCGAATTAGTTGGGATATCATTAAGTTTTAAATTAATGTCACCGGTTACTACCATGGATACTTGCCCACCATTATAATTACTATTATTACCCATAACATTAGAATTTACAACACTATCAGGTATTTCTCTTTGTGCCGGTTGTAATGGATTAGGAGTAATTACTTCTCTTTGTGCCGGTGACTCGACTGTTACGGAACCACTACCCATCGGTATTTCTCTTTGTGGAGTTTTAGGATTTAATATATTAATTATACCATCAGTATTAATCTCTATCTCACCTAAAGTACTAAGCGCGTCTTCCATTAATCCATTAAAATCAAAATTTTTGAGTTCGTCTTCAACACGTGTAAGGACTTTATTAAATCCGTTACCCATATTTATAAAAAACTTATCAATCTGTTCGTCACTTAGTGGTGGTATTTCTATTTTTGAAACGGCATCAAAACCTCTAGTGGGGTCAATATCTTCCCTTAAGAATTCTTGAGCTCGTTCATTAATTTTACTAAAATTAGTGACCATATTATTAACCGCATCGACAAATTTACCACTTTCTAATGCCTCCGCAGTCGTAATACTTTTAGTTGAATTTTGAGCGTTAGCTATTTGTTGTAGATATCCATTCGCTTCAATAGCTAATGTTTTATCAGATTTTTGGTTTTCTTTTTGAAACTTTTCAAGTTCAGAAATTTGTTTGTTGGTTAGGTCTTGAACTCTAACCATATCATCCTGACCTGGAAGTTTAACTTTTAATTCACCTCCATCAAACTGAGATAAATTGGCCAATAACTCTTTATTTTCTTCGGGTATTTCATTCATACCACTTAACATGTCAAGTTTTTGTGTCTTTTTTGCCGAATTTAAAGCCAATTCAGAAAACTCTTGGTATGAATAACCCGCAAGTTTAGCCGCTTCTCTAAGACGATACATTTGTGTGACAGGAATATCAAACTCACCAGTTTCTTCATTAAACGACACCGCACCTGACGCCATATCAACAAGACTGTCTTGTAATCCTGCCATGTCGGTTTGAGCCATATGTAATAATTTAAACGGGTCACCTAAATCACCTACGGCACCACCCAACATTTGGAACCCCGCAGCAGTTTCAATTGCCTTTTCAGGTGACATTAGTTCCTCCGCGAAACTAACAGTTTTACTCATATCGATTCTTAAAGACTGTGCCTGAGCAACCATTTTAGATAATCCATCAACACCACCTTTAAAGTTATATGACGCTAAAAGTTTAATGTTATCACCAACAGACCTCATAAATTGACCGACATTTAATCCATAACTTCTAGCATCTTTTTGTAATTCACTTACTTTATTGATAGTATCTTGAATACCAAAACCTATAGTATCAAAACCAACAACAAATTTACCCATTTCTTCAGAAGTTAAACCAGCAATATGTTTTAATCTCTGCATTGAGGTTACTTGGTCTTCAGTTAAAAATTTTGAATTTTGAAGTTGAATGTTAATCGAAGAGAATAACTCAAGGTTGTCTTGAGCAGTTGCACCAAATTTAAGGGTTTCTACCTGAGCATTAGCAACTGTGGTTTGTATTTGATTAGTAATTTCACGACCCTGACCTAAAACATCACGAGTCATCTTAGCGGTCGCTTCATTAATCGCAGACGCATTATTCATAATAACTCTAGGGTCAATAGCTGACAAAAGGTCTTTACTAAATTGTTTGAGACCAACCTGCGCAAGCGTAATATTCTCTTTAATATTTTTGGTTGTCTCCTCTAAGTTACTATTAAAAAACATGTATTACTTTATCAATAAATATTTAACTATCTACTTTTATTACGAGACTTCTCAATTTCCTCTTCCCTTTTAATAAATTCTTCAGATAGTTTATTGATAAAATATTTTCGTTCGAAGGTAGGCATACCAATCAAGTCGGAATACGACATATTAACATGTTTACTCAGATAATAGAACTCATCGAGCATAATTTGCTTGTAGTTAGAAGAAAGGACGAAAAAACTCAGCCCCAAAAGTGATATTCACGTTCACTTTTTCTCCTGACGGGGCTATAACAACTCTACCTAAATCGAGTCTTGGTTCACAATCTAACATTGTGCTTCTTATGAACTTAGAGTCAGCAATTGGTAAACTATTTACGAATTGTGAAATCTGTTCTCTATCTTCATTTCCGTCAATCGAGACTATATGTTTCTCTAATCTTTTAGTGATTAAAGGTACTGTAACATTTGCGGGATATTGGTCCCTTAAATTAGATAAATCGTTAGTATCTCTCATGGTTAACAACCTACAAACAACGTTTACCCCTGACTTAGGAAGATTCATTTCAAAAAATCCTTTATCATTTGGTTTTATTTTTGGTTGTTTAATATCTAACTCATCTAAAAGAATTGTTTTCTCAAAAGATTTTTTTGTTTTTGGGTCAACTAAATTAAAAATATATTCAGGTCCAAATGCTGTGTTTCTAAGAAAAATTAGAATAGCTTCAACATCACCTTCTAACAAGTCCTCAGAATTTGTATCAGGTTCATAAATTTTATTTTTAAGTAGTGTTTGAACTAAATTGGTATCATTAACGTTAGATAACAAGATATTTTCATCTTGAGCCGTTAGATATCCCACCTTAATTGACTTCTTTTTGTTAGTGTAAAAAAGTCCTTGAGAAGGTAATGGTACCACATCGTGTGGTAAGTTCATATTCATTTGTCCGTATTGTTGTGCTTGGTCCATAATCTTTAAAATAAAAAAACCATAGAAGTTTATATACCTCTATGGTTTTAAATATATAGGTGATTGATTTTTAATCAATACTTTTTTTATATTAGTAAACCAAAATACATCTATCAGGACGTAAAGTTGCCGAAATTGTAGCTAACGCATCGTCACTATAACCTAAACTATCAAAGTTAACATCTGTTAAGAATGTCCCTTGAAGAATCCATTTTTCCACTGCAACACCTGTTGGGTCTAACATTTCTAAATCGATATCTTTTTTATATCCCGCAGCATAACCCATACGACCCGTTACGGACTCTGAGTGTAATCTAACCCATTCCATCAGTGCTTGAGCAGCTGAAGGACCTATTGGGTCACGGAAAGTTACGTTTATGGTATTCCAAGTGAATCTACCAGCCACATACGTAGATGTGTTTAGAAAAGGAATTTCAGTTGCCCCTATTTGGATGTTAGGTCTTGAAGTTGACTCTACATACCAAGAGTTAATCCCCAATGAAGTAGGAAATGATAGGATAAACCTATTTTTTCTTTTAGGTTCATAAGGAACGGGCATTTTCATTAATAAATCAGCCATAATATTTTGGTTTTTTTAGTTCTTGTGTTTATTTTATTATAAATATCAACAACAAAAGTTTTTCTATTTACTTTTATTTTTTTTTCAGTAAGTTCCACTAGAAGATAATATAAAACTAGAAAAATAATTAAATTTCTTTTTTATCTCCTCCTTTAGTTAAATAAGTTCTTACTGGTTTATCTTCATACTCATTATCTAGAAATGCTTTAATTTTTTCTACATTTCCTGGGTCATCGTCAGAAAACCCTATCATTGGTATAAAATTATTTTTAACATCATTTTTAAGGAAAGCTCTTTTTCCTAATCTCTCACTCATACTTTTAACGTAAGTGATAAATTCTCTTAAAGCCTTTATTTTACCTTCCTCAGGATTTGACGCTGAACCCTCCCCATAAGTTACAGGATAATATTTACAAAGGTCCAAATATTCATTAATCATTGTTTGACCATCTTTGGACACATCCCCTGTCATATTTCTGTATTTTTTTAAATTCTCAATAAGGGTATCTTTACTAATACCATTATGTTCGGTAACTATAAAATTATAAATGGACTCTCTAAGAACTGAAGGTGTATGACCTCTAGCAGTGATAATTGCAAAGATTGAACCTCCATTTATACATTCTACAAAATCATCCCAAGACGGTCCGATAGTTGCCATCATTGAGTCAATAATAAAAGCATTGTCTCCTTTTACTCCGAAATTTCTATATGGGTCACTAGCATAACCAACAATCATAGTGTTTTTATACTCAAAAGGTTCTTTACCTATCATTGCACGGTAATCTGCAAAGTCTTCCGTAGACATTCCGATTTCTTCATCGTTTTCACTTAAAAGAATAATTTGAGTCGGCATCGTTACGATATTATCGTCCCAATCAAAGGCATAATATTTTAAATCTGGATTACCCTCAGTGTCGAAACCTTCTTTTAATTGTTTTTCTTCGATGAATTCTCTTATGATTCTTTTAATCGACATTACTTATTGGTTTTTATTTTTTCAATTAATCTTTCCAATTGAGACTCAGAAATCACAATATTTTGTGGTTTTTCTGAAAACGATTTTTTGTTGTTAGTATTAATATCTAACGCTTCGTTAAGTGTTTTCTTTTTAAATTCCATTTTTTTTTAGTTTAAAAGTTTAATAAAGGCTAATGGGGACCATAGTGGTCCCCATATTATAAATATATCAAGTGATTAAATATCCTCAAATGATGCACCTGTTGGTGTAATTAAGAATTCAATATCTATGAATTCAAGTGCTCTTGTTGGTTTCAAGTAAATTTTACCTGTTAACGTATTAGAGTCTAAATCCTCAGGTGTGTTAGAAACGGTAACTCTAAAGTCAATTAAACCACGGTCTCTTCTGATACCATCTAAGATTGGGTTTACCGAATCTAAGAACTCTTGTCTTACTTGTTCGTCATTTTGTTCAAACAATAACCTAACTGCTACTGCCGAAATCAATTTACGTGCTTGTAATAACAATCTTCTCACATTTATTCTATCTAGTGCACTTTCTCTAACTTGAGTAGTTTTATTACCCCATATTACCGTACCAACATCTGAGAAGGTTGCGATTGGGTTTAATCTACCTTTATAAAGAATGTCTCTATCTTCTTGAGTTAACTTCTTACGTGCCTTAACCGCATTTACTAAACCACGTGTGTATCCCGCTGATGCGAACCATGGGAACGCAATATTATCAGTTAATGCTAAGTTTCTAACAACCTCTGCAGTAGGTGGGATATAGATTTGTGTATTGTTAACAGTATCTCTTGTCAACACCCACGGATAGTAAGTTGCAGTATAGTTAGAATCGATTCCCGTTTCAGTTAAATTATCTACCGATTCTTCAGGATATATGAAATTAGTGTCAAAATCACCTAAAGTTGGTGTAAACATTTTATAATCAGGTGTAGTACAAATATAGATAGAATCTGCTCTGTCTGTTTCGACCATATCAATTGCCTCCTCAACTAAGTTAGAGTTGTTTACATAATCAATACCTGGTGTTGTAAATATATTAATATTAACCGCTTCAGGATTATGGAAAGTATGTTGACCCCATAAGTAAGCGTAATAATCAGTATTAGCCCAAGTTAATTGGTCAGGTCCTGTGATTTGTTTGAAAGCACCCCATCCACTAGCGTTTGGATAGTTAATTGATGGTGCAGCACCTGCTCTATAACCTGCGGAACCTAATTGGAATCTATCACCATTAGTTCTATACTGTCTATAGATGTCCCATCCATCAAAACCACCTGAAGGTGATAATGTAAATTTACGAGAATTTAATCTGTAATATGGGTTATTCTCATCTTGTGGTTCACTTCTAAATTCAGCATCTCCCACTTCAAAAGCGGTTTCACCTGAAGTTGTATATGATGAAGGTATATTAACTATGGTAGCTCCCGAATCCATGTGGAATCCTTTTGTTAAGTATGCCCATGGTTGAGAATCTGTTGCAGTTGATATCTTAGTCGGATTTTGTTTTCCCTTATATTGGAAGAAGTCAGAATCTATACCTACAGTGTTAGAAACACCTAAGTAAACTTTTCTTACTTTATCTCCCGCAGCCCTAGTTTGATTATCACTTCCTGATGAGTTACCAAATGGTGGATTATAAATTACCTCACCCGGTGTATAATATTTTGTTTTATATTCTAAAAATGGTGATTTAGAACCTGAATATTGTCTTGTAAGATACCCACGGAAACCACAAGGTAATGAATCTACAGGAGCGTCTTCATTCATCTCTAACATAATGTATTTAGATTTCAATTCGAAGTCACCATTAGCCGTACCTATTTTTTTAGCGACAAAACTATTTTGATTTGGGTCCATAGAACAATTAGTGAATTTCTCAAGTACTACAGGATTTGCGTCAGTATCAAAGAAGTCACGAATAATAACATCAAATGTTCCGTTGTTAAATGAAATATTAATAATAGAAATCTTAATTTCTCTGTTTGCACTATTACCGTCAGATATAGTTACAAACTTAAACATATCATAAACTTGAGTACCTCTCAATTCTGAAACAACATATGGAGTTTCAGGGGTTTGATATCTGTCTAAGTACCAACCAATACCTGTATTGTCGTTATCGGTTCTAGCGCCTTTTAATGGAAGTAATTCACAATCCAAACCTCTAATCATACCTTTTCGGTATCCGATGTTTAACATTGAATAATATTCTTCTTCTAAAAATAAAGGGACTTCACTCTTTGGTTTAGCAAAATTAGACTTACCAAACACTTTAGAAATGTAATTAGAGTTTGATATGTCAAACGATGTTTTAAATGTGAATGTGTCACCATCAAACGTAACACCTGATATCGCAAATGTTGAGAATGGGTCTTTGGTCACTGCAGAATATGAACCTGAACAATCCATTATCACATCAGTTAATCCCGATACTTCATAAACTGGTCCATCATCTGTTGAATATGTTGCGATACCTCTTGAACGTAAAGTTGCAACAACTAAATCATTATATTGTGTCATCGGTGTGCCTGTGTAGTTAGTAACATAAACTACTGCGGTACCCGAATAGTTAGAGCCTACAGTGTTAACCATACTATCTACTCCTAAACCAAAACCTGTACCGTTATAAACACCTGCAGTTGCACTGAATAATGAGTAATACCATGGGTCGTTTTCAGATGATGTTAAATTATTATTTTCAAATAATATATTATCTACACCATAGACATTAGTATTTCCAGTATAATTTGGAGTTGCACCGGTTAAGTTATTAAATGTGGTACTAGTTACTGAACCCCAAAAGTATGCTGTAGAACCTGATGATGATGGTGATACGATTTCACCGTATAGATATTCTTCCATGTCACCTAAAATAGTTGACTCTCCACCTGTATATGTAGTATATGGGTCTGTAATCACATCCTCTATTGATGGGGGTAATGATGAATAGTCAGTAACAGAGAAAGTGGTACTATCACCTGAAGTTCCTGAAAACTCGATAGTGAATGGGCCACTAACAGAATCAACTGTTGTCCCTGAACTGTCTAAATTACCTACAGTTTTTATAGACCAAGAAGGTCCTGCGTCATACCCTGATAATCCAAGTACTCTTGTTACGAACAATTGATTTGATTGTTGTAAGTAAGCCTTTGCAATATACGCTGCTTCGTACTTTGGAATCTGAGTATTCACGAATTTTGTTGGATTTGTACCACCGAAGTAGGCTTGATACTCGTCAAAGTTTGAGATGAAAATAGGTTCGAATGCTGGACCCGAAAGAGTTTCACCTACAATACCAAGAGTAGTTACACCTACGCTTTGTGCTACAAAACTTAAATCTCTTTCAGATGTATAAACACCTGGAGAAACGAATACTTTGTTTGCTGTCGCCATTGTTAAAAAATTTCTTTAGTTTTATTTATTAGATAAATATTAAGTAATTTACCAAAAAACTAATCAGGTGACACCATATTTATAAAGTGTATGAAAAAAGTATGCCTTTTTTCTACCTTTTAAAAAAATAACTATGGCAAGAATAAAAAACATAAAAATTTCGCCTGAGTCACATCAGATACTTAAAAAGTATTGTGAAAAACACGGACTTAAGATGTATAAGTTTTTAGAAAAATTAATCGAAGATAACTGTGAAGAAGTTACTGATATTTACGGAGAATGATTAAAGGAGTCTAGCTCTTGTTAGTATGTTAGACTTTTTATTCGTATCAATTTTTTCGACTTCTATCTTAATAGTGTCGTTAGTACTTATCTTAATAGTTTCTATATCGTCACCAATATAGTCATCGTTAATGTATACAGAATATGAGTCTACGTTATCCGTATCTTCCACAGATAAATCAACTCTATATCTATAAGTTTCAGTAAGTGCAGAAATTCCATTATTAAAGATAATATCTAAATCAAAATTTTGAGGATTTGATGGGTATTTGTTTGCTCTTCTTTTAGTATTAAATGTGTCCACTTCTAAAAAAGTTGCAGTTCTAGATATTGCGGGAGATACTTCAAATTCTTCTTCATCTAAAAGAAATCCCATCATAAGAAATTCATAATTTTGTACATAATATTTTCTTTTTTCAATATCTAAAACAGATTCATCAGAGCTATTATTTAAAATTATCGGAATGTAATGTCCTTTTATTTCTGCATATGACTGACGAGACGAAAACTTCTGTAAAACTTTTTTATTAAAGTCATTTAGTTCTCTCATTTTATTACAGAATATTTTAACATTAAATGTTATATCTACAGGAACGGGTTGAGGTATTTTATATACGTCTATTCCTTTTCTTTGTCCGTCCCATGTTGGAACTTTGGCATAATAAAATTGTTTTCTGTTCGGTATGGTATATTGTAAAGACGGGTTGGTTCCAAACTTAACATCAGGATTTCTAACTGTTGCAACGAATGGAGGTTTAATATTTTTATCTAAATCTTGAAAATTCCAAGTTTCAGTAAACTGTGCCCAATTCTGTGTGGTAATAATTAAATCTATTGTTGGTATTTTTTTACCTGAAACAGAAATTTCTAATTCGTCTTTAACAAAATCCAACATTCCACGGTCTAAATCCGCATGTAAAATCGATTTAGGCAAATAAGTACCATCTTCCTGAATTCTATCTAATAATTCTTCTCTTCTATCTAAAAGAATTTTTTCAGGACTTAGCGGTAAATGTTTTTTTATTTTTTTAGGTAATGCCATTATCTTTTTATTTCACTAATAAAAAATACTTTATTTTTTGAATTAACCATCTCTACTTCTTTTGCGTTGTAGATTGGTTCTTTAGTGTCTTTCATAATAAATGAATCATATTTGTATGGGTTATAAGTTACAATATTATTACTTGGCTCATCAGGTATATTTTTACAAGGATAGTCACAATAATCAAGTAATGTTCCAATAATAAATGCGTGGACATTTTTTCTTTTTTCTTTTCTAACTTTATTCATACCGCCTTCTCTTACTCTAAACTCGACATCTTCTAATTTAACAAAATCTGCGTGTTTAATAACTTTACCTTTGTACTGTACTGAAAATGTGTGTTTATGTAAATTATAATAAACCATAACTTTTTTACCGATATAATTTATTTCTTCATTATCATTCCAACATTTATGACAAATATAAGGGTCATCACCTCCATCGCTTAAATCCCACGACCATCCACAGTTGTCGCATATAACTTTACCGTCCACAATCTCTTCACATAGATATGACATTCTATTTTTAATAAACTTAATTTCCTTTAATAATTTACTCATATACCTTTAAATTCTCCATCATTAATTGGTGATGCAACTATACTTCTATAAAATGGTTTATATCCACCATAAGTATGTTTATTATCACTAACAACACGTCCATCATTAACTACTGAATAATATCTCACTCTTTTTTCAGTTTCGTAATAACCAATATAATCACCATAAGATATGTCAATATTTAACTCATCAAGTGCGTTTTGATACACACCCACTTTTAAATTACCTGGTTCCATTTGAGACATTCGTGAATTAGCGTAGTCCGTATTATCAGGTTGTTCAATAGTTACATAACCCCTAAATTCTACTGGTGGTAAAAACTTAATACCATCTTCTTCGGTTTCACCATAGACATCGTCAGTCTTAGTTTTTTGACGGTCGACACGATATAAGACTAAGGTAAAATTCATATCACCCTCAAGCCATTCTCGTCCCATATTTTGTTCTAATGCAAAATCTTCGGAACCAAAAAACTTATCTAAACGTGTTATAGGTATCTTTCTTCCACTCATATATTGATAAATAGTTTGTTTATTGTTATATTTAATAAATATTTCACTATGCAAAGTAATAACGATAATTTATCAAAAATACCTGAAGTAAGGGCACAACGTATTTTAGAAGAGTACGATGGGTTCAATAACTACATTATGGGTATTAAGAAAAAGAGTGAAATACAAAAACATTTTAAACTTACTCGTGCTCAATCTGACTACATCAATAGTTACCACGATAAGACACCTAAAATTGCTCGTAAATGGGTTGATTTAGATAGTTACTTTGGGACTAAGATGATGGAAGAAAAACTTCTAACAAGAATACCTGAAAAAGTTTACGTAGAAAAGATTTTAGTAGAAAAAGATAAATCTTTTCATTTATGGGGTAAAATATTCGAGAGTGAGGATTTACATGATTTTTGGTTACCTAAGGTCGCACTGATTCCGACACAAAAAGTTAAAGATGTCGAAATTAATTATGAAAAATACTCTAATCGACCACCTTTAAAACATCAAATCGAAGCCATTGAAAAATTAGCATCTCATGATAAATATATCTTAGCTGATGATATGGGTCTTGGTAAGACCACCGCAACTGTTATTGCTGCGTTAGAGTCAGGTGCCGAAAGAGTCTTAATAGTTTGTCCCGCATCTTTAAAAATAAATTGGATGAGAGAAATACAAAACTACACCGATAAATCTATATCAATTATAGATGGAAAAAGATGGGAATCTGCGGATTTTGTAATCATTAATTACGATATTTTAAAAAACTTTCACGATTTAAAAGATAAAGAAGAATCTATTATATTACAAGAAGGTTTTGACTTAGTAGTTGTTGATGAGGCCCATTACATTCAAAATGTACAGGCTAAAAGAACAAAATTAATTAATGATATTATTAATCGAATTGGAAAAGTTTGGTTATTAACTGGTACTCCTATGACTTCAAGACCAATTAACTATTATAATTTATTAAATTTAGTTGAATCTCCTGTGGCATATAATTGGATGGCATACGTTATTAGGTATTGTGAAGGTTATCAGTTCAATGTAGGAAATCGAAAAGTTTGGAATGTAAATGGAGCCTCCAATTTATTGGAGTTAAGAGATAGGACTAAAACCCATGTACTTAGAAGGTTAAAACAAGACATATTAGACTTACCAGAGAAGATTATAACACCTGTTTACCTTAATCTAAAATCAAAGGCATATGAAGAACTTATGGGTGAGTATTATGATTGGATTGAGGATGAGAGTGAAAAAAAATCATTGACCGTACAATTCTCAAAACTTATGAAAGTTCGTCAGATAATTGCGGAAAGTAAAATAAAAGAAACTTGTGAGATTGCTGAGAATATTATAGAACAAGGAAAAAAAGTCATCATATTTACAAACTTTACAGACACACTTAATAAAATTGCAGAACATTTTGGTAAAAGTGCCGTCACATTAGATGGTAAAATGAGTAAACCTGCTAGACAAAATTCTGTCGACCAATTTCAAGAAAACGATAAAATTAAAGTTTTTGTAGGTAACCTTAAAGCTGCTGGTGTTGGTATTACATTGACATCTGCGGAAGCAGTTATAATGAATGATTTATCGTTTGTCCCTTCCGACCATTCACAGGCGGAAGATAGGGCATATAGATATGGTCAAAAATCTAATGTATCGGTATTTTACCCAATATTTGATAACTCAATTGAAGGTATAATTTATGATATTTTGTCACAAAAAAAGAATATATTTGAGACAGTAATGGGTGATAATGAAGGTAAAGGTGACATTATGGAAGAAATAATCAATGAAATTTCAGTAAGGAGATAAGATTTACAAGTTCTATATTATTTATATAGAAAATAACATTTATGAAGTTCAAAAGATTAAAAGAAAAAATCTCATTAGTTGAACATAAAATTAATAAGAGCCAAGATAACAAAACCCTCGTTTCAGAGATATCTGCGCAAACCTCAAAATATATTATTACAGAGATGAAAAAAATTGGTATTGAAAAACTACCATATTCTTATTCTGCCTTAGAAAGATTCATAGATTCAGACACTATGGATACTCACTATAACAAACACTATAAAGGATATGTAAAAAAATTAAACGACGCATTAGAGAAAACTAAAGATGGTGATTTAGAATTAGAACAAATTATTAAAGGTATTTCACGATATAACACCACTATTAGAAATAATGCTGGAGGTGCATTTAACCATGCACTTTTTTGGAAAATGTTATCTCCAAAAAAACAAAGAGCTCAAGGAGAGGTGTATGAAAAAATAGTAAAAGATTTTGGAAATTTTTCTAAATTTAAAAACATCTTTACTGTTGAAGCTAAGAAACGTTTTGGTTCAGGATGGGTTTGGTTAGTATTAACTAAATCAGGAAAATTAAAAGTTATGTCCACTCCAAATCAAGATAACCCTTTAATGAATATTGTTAAAAATGGAGGTTTCCCTATATTAGGTTTAGATGTTTGGGAACACGCGTATTACTTAAAATATAAAAATAAAAGGGATGAATATATTAAAAACTTTTGGTCTGTAGTAAATTGGGATTTTATAAATGACTTATACAATCTAAGAACTGATAAAAAAATCGATGAGGTTAAAAAAGTTAAAACAATTATTACCGAAGGAGCGAGTGCGGGTTGTAATAGAAGTCAGGTTCAGAACTATAGAAGATTATTTAATACTAACCCTCAAATTAAAAAGAAATTTATGTTCACCATTATGGACATACTTAAAGAGGTTTTTTCAGAGTACTGGTACGAAAAAAATCAATACGATAAAGGTCAAATGTCAGGGATTTATGATTACGAACAAAAAGGTCGTTCAGTAATTAATAAACTTAACACAAATTACACCGCATTTTGTACTTTAGTAAACGATGTAAATCAATTTTTAAGAAAATACGGTATAGATGCAATCAATTTTAATAACAAAAATAATCAACAACAAATAAAAGAAGTTGAAAAATTAAATAAATATTTAATTGAGTTACGGTACAGAATATTCGACTCAGAGTCACCCACCTTTAAAACGTTAATGGCAGGTTTAGATAAGACAAATAAATTTGGAGACAAAAGAGAAGTTGATGCGGTTGTAGGGTTAAAAGATATTTTTAAAACTGATAAGGTAACTAAAGTCGGTGAATTAGGTGGTGTTGATGATATGATAGGTGGAGTTGATGCCATTGTAGAATTACCTGAAGGGACGAAAACAATGCAAATAAAACCATTTAACAATACCAAAAATACTAATGGGAAGATAACTGTTTTTGGGACTGGTAATGTTAAACCCTACAAAACTGACTATTTAGTTTTTCACAATAACAAATTAGGTACGTTAGTGTTTGAAAACTCTAATACGAAAATTATTGACGGGAGATATGTTTTTGATGAGACATCCCAATACGTAAAGTAAAGAAATGTTGTTTTCTTAATATTTATATAGAAAACAAAGTATGTCAGTAATTAACGAACCTCAAAGAACAAAACTTTACACAAGAGTAAAACACCTTTTAGGTGCACCCATTCGTAGTATAGAAATAGAAGATGAAATGATGGATTCCTTATTGGAATTATCGATTCAAGATTATGCACAATACGTAAATGATTGGTTAATTGAATCTCAGTGGACTTCACTCTATGGGATGAACTTAGATGAACAATCTGTAACTCGAGCATTTACTACGCGTTCTTTAGATTGGGAAACACAATATACTTATGCCTATTCTAAAATTGTCGGATTACAAGCTGGTGGTGACTATGTACTTAAGAAAGACTACATTACTTTAGTACCTGGACAACAGATATATGAAATACCTAAAGGTCGTGAATTAAATGAACTTTTATGGTTTACACGTGCAGAATTAGATGCGGCTTTCTTTGACCCATTTATGGGTGGTTTTGGAGGTATGGGTGGTGTTGGATTAGGTGGAGGTGCTGGATTCTCACAAATGGGTACTACAGGTAATTACTTTGTAACTCCGGCATTCGACATTCTACTTAGAATGCAAGACATTAATGTTAAAAGAAGAATCATTTCAGGAGAGTTAACTTATCGTGTTACTGCACTTCCAGACGGTAAAAAGGCTGTACACTTAATGAATGTTCCCGGTGGAAAATTTGATTTTGGTAATATACAACATAACGAATATAAAGTATGGTATTGGTACTACGAAACTGATGACCGTGAAGATTGTTTAGCTAAAAATCCTGATATTGTTCGTTTACCTTCAGATATTCCTATTGATGAAATGAAATGGGATGAACTTAATAGTCCCGCACAGACATGGGTTAGAAAATGGTTCGTTTCATATGTTAAAGAAACTTTAGGTAGAGTAAGAGGTAAATTTAGTGGTAATTTAAAAACACCTGACTCGGAATTACAACTAGAATATGATTCTTTATTAACTGAAGCTAAAGATGAAAAATCTAAGTTATCTGAAGAGTTAACACAAAAACTTGAAAGGTTAAGACCTGAAAAAATGATGGAAAGAGAAGCGAATGTTGCTGAAAATCTAAATAAATCATTACAATTCCGTGCTATGCCACGACAGATATATGTAATATAATTATGGGTATAATTAAATCATACCCTGTTACTAAAATAGTTGCAGGTAAAGAAATTAAAACATCTGATAGTATCTTATGTACTAGTAAGTCATATACCACTAATGGTGAAAGTGCAATTGTAATTAAATCTAAAGAAGAGTGTGTGTTAACTTTAGATGAAACTACTACTGACCACGTAACTATTAAAGCAATGTCTGATGTTAAAATCGTTTCTGAAAAACTCATAGATGATGAGTTTGAAGAAATATTACTTGAAAAATACGCGTCAGTAGAATTACGTTACATTGTAAATAGTTGGTATGTTATGTCGTCTGATGGTCTAAAGAACTCATAATCTTAAGATTCTTTTCTACATACTCAGTATCTACTAAATCCATAGTGTCTTCTAGATACATATAGTATGGATTAATTCCGACTTTATTCCAAAAAGTTACCTCAGTGTCAGAAAGAGTTAATACCTCATCCAAATTATCTTGGTCACCATCTCTACGTGGATATCCTCTAACTAATTCCGTTTGTGTTTTAGTGAAGAAAGGACGGTCCTTAGGGTCTTCAATTAAAATCTCAGGTCTAATCTCAGGGTCGAAAACTACCAATAGTGGTTCAATACGTTTGTTAAATGATGCTAAGTAACGAGGAACGTTGTATTCACCTAACATATCAGGTGTCTCAGTAATCATCTTCTCATCCACGTGGTAACAGTTAAGTACAATCTCCACACTATCAGGTGGCATCGGTTTACCGTTGTCTACTGCGTATTGTCTCTTCTCAGCTGCAGTTGCATTCCATTTATTTTTCTTTTGTACATCACCGTGTGACTTTCTCTCACCATTATTAACATAGTAGATGGTATCACCTAAACCAACAGGTAAGTTGTGTTTAATAGCTAATTCCATATGTGCCTGACGAGACATAAGTGAACCCGATTTGGTTTTTTTAGTTATATGTTTTTTATACTCCACAATACTTTGTTTTACCCTCGATTTGTTGGCAATCTTAGAGATTGGAATCTGCCTATCATAAATCTGTTGAACATAGTCATAGTAGTGTTCTAAGAACTCGTGACCTTTACCATCCAATAACATTCTTAGACCTTTATCCAAAAACTCCGCAACATATGTAGGTAACTTCTTAGACTTAATAGTGTTACCTGTTAGTTTTACTTTTCCTGTGTCGGTAAGAAGAGCATAGTTTTTACGGGCCACGTTAATCGTTGACGGCCAAACACCATCAGTATCGAGACCCATCTCACCCCTCATAAAGATATCATTATACTCAGCAACATCAGCTTCAGTACCATAATAGGTTTTACCTTCTTCAACCAAACCATTAAGTCCCTTACCCACGTAAGTATGTTCTTCACGACCAGGAGGGGATGAGAAGTTCACACCATCCGTATCCATTACTAATGCTTTGTAACCACGGTCCATAAACCACATAATCATCTGACGTAAGTATTGACGACCTGTACAAGTAATCTGTTCACCCATATCCATATCACCCCATGGAAATACGTGAGGTGCTGACAATGAACCGAAGAATGCGTTAATAAAAATCTTAATCGGTAACTGTTTACGGTTATATTTCTTAGACTCTTTTGGGTCTGAAGTATAAAGGTCGGCAGCCAACTTCTTATATTTAATACGTGTGTCACGAAAATGTTTCAACATACTCTTCATTGCACCTGTGACATCACATTTAGGGAATACATCATGAACCAACTGAATAGACGGGTATAGTGATGAGTAATCGAGTTTTAGTACATTTGTTGAATAACCTACCGCTAAAAGACGTGATAAACCACCTGTGAATGGTCGTTTTTCACCTTTCTTAGGGATTGCTAAGTTATGTTTGTAAGACCAAGCAGCCATAATCATTTTCCATAATGTGGCAGTACCCATTGTTGATAGTCTCTCATATGTTGTCGGAACTAACTTTGCAAGTAAGAAGTTTGCCTGATTAAACTCCTCATCAACAACCATGGTTTCCCAAATATCATCATATAGGTATCTTTCAATAATATAATTACCATTAACTTTTTCATAGTGTCCCGGGTATTTCTCCATAAGACCTTCAGTTCCTGGTGACCCAATTTCTTTATATTTACCCGATTTAGGGTTGAAGTAATAGTCTTTATTATCAAAATAAATTTTACCAATTTTATCTCCCTCAACATACACACGGTTTTCTTTCTCCGCACCAATAAATTGTGTAATATATTTAAGACCCCAACTCTTAATATCTGAGTTGATTGCTTGTGCTCTACGAACTGCATGTGCAATATCAACAATGTTATATCCCCACATCATCGTCTGAGTATATGGTTCCATTTCATTTGCTAATTTAAGCATACCTTCCTTTTGTCTTAGAGGTCTTTGAGGGTTAAGAGTTTTTGAAATCTTTTTTGGGTCAAGTCCCAAGATTTCAGCTCGTCTTAATATAAATGGAAAATCAAAGAATGCTGAGTTATAACCACCAATTAGTGTAGGTTTTAAATACGCTATCGTATCAAAGAAATCGATTATAATTTTTCTCTCCTCTTCTTCATTTTCGGCAGCAATAACTTTTTCAAAACCTTTATTATCTTTCATTCCGATAAGGAATATTTGACTTTCTTCAGGTGAAAGACCTGTGGTTTCAATATCGAATACAAAACGGTGAACCTCATCGTATTCATCAAATCCTTTAAATAGTCTTTTATTTTTTTGAACTAAGTATTGTTCAGTTGGAGGTAGAATCATTATGTGTTCTGAATTACCCATACCCCATGGGTCTAACCCTCCTGATTTAAAAAAGTTAACTAAGTTGTTGTATGACTTAGTTGTTTTAACCATATACTTAAGTCCGTTTTCCATTCTCTCATCACCATGAGTATCTAACTTATCGATAATTATTCCATTTTCGGACATTGCTTGTTTTTGAGCGGCTTTAGAACCTCTATAGAAGTTAAGACCTCTTAGGTCACCTACCCACGCAAATGGAATGAATGTGTCTGATTTAATTACTTTACCCTGTTCAGGATGTTGAATTACTTTAAAAATTTTCCCTGATGGATAGTCATATTCTAATGCTACTATGTACTTTTCAGGGTCCTCTCCAGTGAGGAATTCTTCGATTTCTTTTTGTGATACCATAATATTTGTTTTTTCATCTGAGATATTATACTCACATATAGTATGTGATTACTCTTGACATTCAAACAAATAATAATGGATAATATAGTTTAAGTCAAACTATTGGTTTTGATTTTTTCTACTTATATCTACACCCATAAGTTAAATTATGTTTATGTATAAATTATCTTTAATCGGCGCAATTAACTCTCCCATTGAGTTCACTATATGAAACTCCCCGATAAACCGACCCTTTTTCTTGGTATCCCTCTTAGACCACTTATAAAAAATGTAATATTCTTTCGGCGCATCAGGATTTTGTTGTATCTTTTCTGTGATATATGCGTTGTTCATTAATATTTTAGGTATCCCATTACTTTCATCCTTCATAGTAAAACGAATGGTTGCAGTATCTAAGTCGGCATCAAAAATTTTATTAGAGTTTGTTCTTCCGTCTTTTACTACCTGCATCTTTAAGATGGGTAACTCACTATTTTGTTTAATAAAAAATTCCATATTCTATAAATACATTATATTAAAGTAACAGTAACATATCCATTACCTGTGTTATAAGTTCCTAAATTGGTGATTGAATTACCACCAAAAGTTGAACTGTTATTATATTGCCCATCCGTTGTTGATACATTAGTAAGTCCTGATATTAAATAAGAACCAGCACCTCCACCACCGTCAGAACGAGGATTACCGTTTCTATATGAACCTCCACCACCGGAGTATCCACCACCACCTCCACCACAGATAGGAGCACCTCCACCAGCACCACCAAATCCACCATCGGAGCCTTGTGTATGAGTGGAAGAACGTGCCCCTCCACTTAAACCTGCAGAATATGTTCTACCAGCCCCTCCGTCTTGAGAAGTTGCAGCGCCACCTGAAGTACCATCACCATTTTCACCGTCAGTTAAGAAACCTGCACCTGAGCCACTATCATATGTGTTTGTAGATACAATTGTACCGTTTGTGTGTGATTCTCCACCATTACCGTTAGTACCACCAGGGGCACCAAATACTGATGTAGTACCGCTAATATTAGTAACAGCATCATTACCATTATAAAGTGTTCCTGACTCGGAACCATTGTATGCTCCATCACCACCACCTCCACCAGCTACGATTAATGGTGTACCACTTAACACAACAAATGAACCACCACCCCCACCAGCTCCGTTATATTGTGTAGCATTAACCACTGCAGCCCCTTGTTGTCCGACAATAATCTCAACAACATCACCTCTATTGAAAGAATATCTACCTTTCATTATTACACCTCTACCACCTGTGGATGAAGAAGGGTATGTGACTGAGGAGGCTTGTGCACCTGCCACTTCAAACTCGTAAGTTCCTGTTTGTGGAACCGTCCATTCTTGGTAACCATTTGTTGTTACATCAAGGTAACTAGTGTTTTGTGTCCACGATTCACCACTATAAGCACTTTGTACTTGGGCTAACGTTGGACCTGTTCTACCTACTAAACTTGCGGACGTAAATGTAAACGAACTAAATGAATATAGGTTAGTTGGTGTAGTCGATGGTGTTGGTGTTATTGATGGAGTAACGCTATTTGACGGAGTAATACTTGGAGTTATTGTTGCTGTAGGTGTAATTGACGGTGTTACTGATGGAGTAGCGCTACTTGTAGGTGTTGGGGTTATAGGTGATGATGACGATGAAGGTGTAACGGTAGTTGTTACCGATGGAGTTGGTGTTGGTGTTATACTTGGACATGTTATAGTTTCAACACTAATATAAACAATGTCACCAATCACCCATTGTGTTGATGCCGATTGAACTAACTGTATTTGATTATTACCATCACCTCTAAAGTAATATCCCGTTCCTTCAGTACCTCCTGTCCATCCTCCGTATGGTAAACCTGCGCCTCCGACATCCTCTAACGTTCCGTCATATATCGCGGTACTACCATTTTGAGAAATCGTCAAACGAACACAATTACCCACAAAAGACGAATAGTAAGAATCTCTATCTACACCATTTTCATCGATTGCATTCCAATATATTCCATCCATCTGAGGACCATCATTGAATGAGTTTGGATTAGTAGAGCCACTAGATACGCCACCGTTACCATTACTAATAATTGTATTACCTGAAGTTGGAACCTGATATGGTGTTGATACTAAATTATAACCATAACCTGTTGTCGGTACTGGCGATGGTGTAACTGATGGTGTAATTGTTGGAGTAACACTACTTGTTGGAGTGATAGTAGGAGTTACTGATGGTGTAATCGTTGGTGTTGGTGTGATTGAACTTGTCGGTGTTAATGAAGATGTCGGAGTAATAGATGGGGTAACGGTAACTGATGGTGTTACACTTACAGATGATGTAGGTGTTACAGTATTTGTTGGTGTAACTGAAACGGTAGGAGTTACTGATGGAGTTACACTTACTGAACCACTTGGAGTAATTGATGGTGTAGGTGTTTCTGTAGACCTCGGAGTTGCAGACGGTGTTGACGTTGGTAAAGGAGATATTCCCGGTTGTGCACTCGTATCAAAACAGAACAAGTTTTGTTGGTGACAATTTACTGGTGAGACACTAACAGTTCCCGAAACGTAACTTACCCCCACAATCCAATAATCTCCAGGAGAGGCGTTGGTAAAACTGTTTACAGTATACGTGGCAATTTGATTACCTAATTTCACATCTAGTGAGTTACCTGTTGTTAATGGGAATAAATTATTAATGTCATATCCACTACATAATATATCTGACAAATACCACTCAGTAATCGATGACGGAGTTGCACTATTTGCGTATGCAACACCTGTTGCTGACGAACTAGGAACTGCTCCCGTTCCGTACCAGTTATAAGGAATACAAATCTCAGAGGACTGAGGTTCCGTTGGTGACGGACTTACCGTTAACGTAGGTGTTGGAGTTGGTGTTTGTGTTTGTGTTGGAGTTGGTGTTTGTGTTTGAGTTTGTGTTGGTGTTGGACTAACCTCAGGACATGGATAATCATTAATACAAGTTGCACAATCACTGTAAGTTTCTTTTACTGCAAGTGGACCACCAGCAGGTGGATTGATTAAAGTTACCTGGTGACACTGATTATTATGAATCAAGAAATCTCCGACAATGATACTGTCATAAGTTGTTAAAACTACATCTGCACCGTCACAACATCTTGTTGTTGCCGCTCTTGTTAAAACTGATGGTGTTGATGTTGGTGTAGGTGTTGGTGTTTCTGTCTGTGTTTGTGTCATCGTTGGAGTTGGTGTTTGTGTGTTGGTTTGAGTCACCGTAGCGGTAGGAGTTGGAGTAGGACAATTACATGTTCCTGATGGTGTTGCAGAGGCGTTACATATAGGTGCATTATTATCTTCAACATATATAGCACATATGACAACAGTATCAAGTTGATTGACAACTACTGTGGATATGTTATCATCACAATCGGTAACAATAAATTCGGCAGGTGAACCACACGTACCATCACCACCATATAGAGTCCATGTATCACAACATGGCGTAGTTGATGTTGGGGTAACTGACAAAGTTGGTGTAACTGATGGAGTTAATGTTACCGATGAGGTAGGAGTTATACTATTAGTTGGTGTTATTGACGGAGTAGGTGTGACAGATGCAGTAGGAGTAATTGAAGGTGTAGATGTAGCACTACTAGTTGGTGTGATAGATGTTGTAGGAGTAATTGAAGGTGTAGGTGTAATGGTCGGTGTTGGAGTAATACTTGAAGTCGTTGTTATACTCGGAGTACTAGTTACTGTCGGAGTAATAGATACACTTGGAGTAATAGTAGGTGTAGGAGTAACCGACAAAGCAGGACTAACACTTACTGTTGGTGTTATTGACGATGTAGGAGTAACACTTGAAGTTGGCGTAATAGATGGAGTAACACTTATCGATGGTGTTACGGTTTGTGTTGGAGTTACCGATGGTGTTGGTGTTACAGGTAATGATGAAGGAGTAACGGTAGTTGTTACCGATGGTGTTGGTGTCGGTGTCTGAGTTTGTGTTAATGTTGGAGTATTACTTATACCCGCAGTTGGGCTCTGAGTTATCGTTTGAGTCGGTGTCATTGTCACAGTTGCCGTTTGTGTCAATGTCGGAGTGTGAGTTGGTGTAATAGATGAAGTTGGTGTGTTAGTCGGTGTTAACGATATTGTTGGAGTGTTAGATGTTGTTACGCTTGGTGTTGGCGTATATGTAGGTGTTACACTCGGAGTTGGCGTGTTAGTTGGTGTAACTGATGGTGTTGGTGTAGTTGACGGTGTTGTACTTACACCTGCGGTTACTGACGGAGTAGGTGTTACCGTAACACTTGGTGTGACAGACGGTGTTGAAGTAATTGTTATACTTGGAGTCGGCGTAATAGTTACTGAAGGTGTAATTGAAGAACTAGGCGTTATACTTGGTGATGGAGTAATTGAAACACTTGGAGTAACTGAAGAAGTAGGTGTAATAGTTACTGAAGGTGTAACTGAAGATGTGGGTGTGATAGACACAATAGGAGTTACTGAAATGGTTGGGGTAATCGAACTGGTCGGAGTGATAGATGGTGTAGGGGTAGTAGAAGTGGTTGGTGTTATCGTAACTGAAGGAGTAATAGAAATAGTTGGTGTTATCGTTACTGAAGGGGTAGGTCTAGGCGTTTCAGATGGTAATACAATAGCGTCTTGACCCCTATTTGGTTTACAACATAAGTCAGGAATACTTATTGAGTCCCTAACATTTATCACTAACTTTTCTCTTAAAGGTAATGTTATCTCACCCTGATTATTTGTGATTTTAAATTCGCCAATATAACCGCCAGGTTTTCTTGTTTCGTGTGATGATAGTTGATAATAAACATAATAGTCAATATCAGGACTATCTCCGTTAGATTCCTTTACCATTATTTGTGCGGCTTTGTTCATAACATAATATCGATTAGTTTCCTCATCTCTCATTGAAAAAGTAATGGTTGAGTTATTTGTTAATTCATCGAATTCGCGAAAATCGACTCTGCCGTCCTTTATAATTTGGACCTTAATTATTGGTAATGTGCTATTTTTTCTAATAAAAAATTCCATAGTTAATTTGATTCATTAATTATATTAAAGTTAGGGTCGCAATCAGATTCAGTAATGTTAAATCCAAAATCACAAGTGATTTCATTAGTTACAAAATCAAAATCACATGCAGGTTTTGCCACTTCAAAATTAAAGAAACATCCTAACAAACAAGGGTAACAATTTGAACACCAAAAATCGTATAGGTCAAACTTATCTTTTAATTGTCTAAAATTATGTTGTAATTGAGGAGTACCTAATGGTTCGGTATACATTCTAAATTGTGATATACCACCCATAAATGTTCCTCCAAAATTAGGTTCTAATAATATGTCCGTAGTTAACCCAGAAAGTGAAGTCCCTGATAATGTTTCATTTGACATAGATTCCGGGTCCTGAATGTATAATCCGTCAGTTGATGTACATCCACTAAACATTAAACTTTCTCTAAGACCTTGTGTACCTCCACCCCAACTAATGTTAAATGGTACACCTAATTGTTTTTCTTTTTGAGTATTTAATTCACGAGGTATAATCTCTTCAAAATCTTCAATTACCATAAAAAGATATCCGTTAACATATAACTTCAATAGTCCCTTTCGTTTATCTTTTTCTCTTAACCATTTTCTATTAAGTTCGGTTATGTTTGTTAATTTTTCTTTAGTCGAACCGGGATGTGTTTGTGGAGGTACAATAAGATTTGGTGATGCACCGTTAATTGATGATGGGTATAGTAACTCTCGTATATCTCCTAAACCTCCCCAATTAATTAAATCACAATCCTCTAAACTTTCATATCTCTCAAATACTGTGGATATCATAACCCATCTTTCTTCAGTATTTGCGGTGTAACAAATTAAACTTTCATAGTCACAACTATCATATATCCCTTTAACGGAACATATTTCGTTAACACAATATCCTGATGAATATGTTGTACCTGTAACGTCACAATTTACTTCAGTGACACAGTCACCAGTTAATTTTATATATTTAACACATAGTTTAGGATTCTTAGGGTCACCATCTAACCTAATTGACATCGCATTAGAAAATACATCTTTACCTGGGTCGACAGGTGGATTTACAACCTCAGAATCATACCCACAATTAATTCCTATATTATGCTGAACAGTTGTTGCTGTTGTGGGGAAAACATTAAAACAATCTGAATTGGTTACTCCTGTATTGGAACATGCACAAGTTTTAATACAAGTTGTTAAACCTGACGTTACCCTTTTATAATTCCACTCACTAACACTACCAACAATATCAACATCAAAATTACATTTAAACGTCTCTATTGATTGGACATCTCCTGATGCTGGATGGTAATATTTATTTTCTGCCCTTGTACCGAAGAAAAAGAATGTACCGGAGTTTTCAGGATAAACATCATTTAAGTAAACTTCAGAAGGTTGTATTTCAAACTCTTCTCTTTGTCTAGGTTTTATTAATGTTTCCATTGTCCAACCCTTATTTACTCTTTCAGGAAATACTTCGTAATCGTACCCATATAACTTATAAAACCCTTGATAAAATCCACCATATAATTCATTATAATAACCTTTATATTGGTCATCTTTAGAAACTATATTATACACCGTTTTAGTGTTTCCTGAAAATCTATGATTTGGCCAATTTGCATATGAGGTGACAGGATGTAATTTTAACCTTCTATCGTAATAATAGGGATTAAACTTTTCAAAATCATTTATACCCATAGTAAAAGTTAATGATTGTCCCGACATTTTATCATATAATCCATTATCTGTACCTGTTAACCCTATATCACATAAAGTAGTTGCGGTTTCACAATTTAAATCTTCATTGTTCGGATTATAGTAATTTTTTGATATTAGAGTGTTACCTGAATAATTTACGTTCCATAATAATCTTAGTTTTTGATTAGATAATGATGAATTTAAATCGATACTAACAGGTAATCGATTACCGTCATTTTCGGCAATAATATTATTTGAGAAAACGACTTCTTCATCGTAATCTTTTTCATCAGACGCTAATGTAAGGTCAAAATTACTACTATAATCTAACCTAATGTCGTACCTATTGAAATAATAATTATTGATATTCTGACTTGGCATATTGGTTTTTATAGATAAATACTTTGTTTGTAGTATTTATAGTAAAAAACAAACTATGAAGTCATATCTTTATAAAACAGAAGAAGGTGCGAAGAATGCCTCCAAAGAGTTAGGATGTAAAGGTTTTCACAAACACAAAAGAAAAACTTTTATGCCTTGCTCAACACATAAGGAGTTTTTAGATAAAAGTAAATCTCAAAAACCCGAAGGTGAAATAGATGAATTAATTGATTATGATGGTACAATGTTAAATTCAAAAGTACCTATTCTCGACCCTCACGTAACTGCTAAAGGTGATGATACTATGGATAAAACGGTTGCAATGGCTCGTATCACCCAAGACCCACTAACTAGAGGTTATAGAGTGTACTATGGAGAATCAGTAGTAAGAGAAGAAGATATGGAAGACGCTTTTGGTTTTGAGGAAACTAAGTTTATGGATGCCGAAGAAACTGTAGATTACTTCATGAGTGAATTAGGTTTTGACGAAATTGATGCTGAAGGTAGGGCAGAGGAAATGGGAAAAGACCCTAAATTAGATGATAGCTCTCAATATAAAAGTAAGAAAAACTTTGTAATGAAAGGTCGTTTAACGGAAAAAGGTAAAGTATTAAGTAAAGAAGAAATATTAAAAATGGGTGAAGACTCTTTAGTTGGTAAAACAGATAGTAGAGATATTAAAATGACAAAAGAAATTTCACCAATACTTAAAAGAAATATTAAAGCACTTAAGAAATTGGCAGTTATGGACGGAGTATCTACCAACGAATTAATTAAGATGTTAAAAAATGAATAAAGATTTATACGATAAAAAAGTTAAGTTACCTGACTCATTAAAAAGTCATCTTTCAAAAAGTTTTGAAATGGTTGAGGCTGATAGTAACACTGAAGGGTTCAATAGAAATAAAGAACTTAGAGATAGTGGTATTATGACTTACCAACAACTTAAAAGAGTAAAAAACTGGTTTGATGGTTATGATGGGGATAAAAAAGACGCCCCTTTTATATTAAATGGTGGCGAAAGAATGCAAAAATGGTGTAGTCACGTATTGGACCATTGGAGGAATACCATTGAGAGTGGTAAAAAAGCCAAATCTGAAACGGGTATGGAAAATGAATATATTCAAAATCATACTAAAGATGGAATAGTTGTTAACCCTAATGATAAACACGAAAAAGGTATTAACAAATACGACACTGCAGTGACGGAACAAATTAAACAAATAAACTCAATAATGAAAACATTATTATAATGGCAAAACAAAACGATAAAATACAATTTGACCAGCCAGACAATAGTTTGTCTGCAATTGCTGAAGCGGAAAGAAGTAAACTATTTCCGAAAAATGATTTTTCACCTAAAAGTGATGCGTACTCACCACAACACCCTGATGCTATGGCTGATGGAGATGGGATAGGTAGAGGTACTGCTAAGTTCTTAGATGTGTACAACGAAAACGCTGGTACATCGACAGATATTCAAGAAAGAATAGGTGATATTAAGATTAATAAATTTAATTCAAGTAAGACATACCCTAACTTTTAATGAAACTTTTAGAAACATTTCGAGGACTTATTAATGAGGTTGCGTCCCTTAACGATATACAAAAATCGATTAAGGACAGAAATGTTACGACTATATATTACGATGGTGACAATCCTGGAGGTACAGGTATTAGAGAAATTGAACCTGTTTGTGTTGGTTACAGTAAAGCAGGTAATTTAGTATTAAGAGCGTGGGACCTCGAAGGTGCGTCCCACACTGCCACAATCGGAGAAAAACCCTTACCGGGTTGGAGACTTTTCCGTGTAGACAAAATCTTTACTTATAAACCAACTATGGATACATTTAATGAACCTAGACCTGGTTATAACCCTAATGGTGATAAAAGTATGTCTAGCGTAATTTTAAACGCAAAATTTAACACATAAGATAATGAGTAATTTAATGGAAAAATTAGCCATATCTAAAAAGATAATGGACAAACATAACGAAGTTCCAAGAAGTGGGATGTCAGGTGATTTACCTATGAATGATAACGTAAATGCAACATATAATATCCCTGATAGTGTTATGGAGCAGACTCAACAACCTATTAAACAACCTATTAATAATACAGTCCAAATGAATCAACCGGTAAGTGAAGATGCAATTAAAAATTCTAAACTACCTGATGAGATTAAAAAATTAATGATGGAAAATCCTATCTCCCAACCACAAATGGGTGGACCTGTATTATCTGATGAACTTATAGAGGGAGCAACTAGATTAATGGGAACATCTAAAAATCCTATTAATGAAACACAAAGACCTAATCATACTACTCAAACTAATACGAGCAATTCTGATTTAAAACAAATGATTAGGGATGTTGTGAGAGACACGGTAAGAGATGTGATTAAAGAAGAATTACAAAGTGCAGGTTTAATATCTGAATCATCACAAAAAACAAACGAAACATTATCACTTAGAGTAGGTAAACACGTATTTGAAGGAAAAGTTTTAAAGATTAAAAAAGTAAAACAGTAATAGACCTTTTCTTATCCTATTTTTTTACTTATACTTTGTCTAAAACTTATTAAGTATATGGCAAAGATTAAAATATTAGTATTACCCTCAGACAGGACTGGGGTTGGTAAGTTTCGTTCCGTTGAACCACATATCTTCTTACAAAACAAATATCCTGAAGACTTTCATGTAGATATAGACTACGAACCAAAAATTGATGACGATAATTATTGGAAGAATTACGACATCGTTCATTTCCACAGAACAATAACAAAAGATTATGATAGTACTCCCGCACTTTTAGAGAAACTAAATAAATGGGGAATTACTACTATTGGTGATATTGATGATTATTGGTTACCTTCTCGTGAACATCCTGCACATGCAATGATAATGAATAGTAAACTTCATTTAAAGATTGTTAAAAATTTAAAATCCGCACAATACGTTACTACCACAACCCCATTGTTTGCTCAGGAAATCAAAAAAATTAATAAAAATGTAATTGTATTACCAAATGCGATTAACCCTAATGAACCTCAATTTCAAGAAAAAACAAAACCTTCAGATAAGTTACGATTCGGATGGTTAGGTGGTTCATCACACTTACATGATTTAAAATTATTGGGTGGTACTTTTGGACTTCTTTCATCATTAAAAGACCAATACGACTTATATCTATGTGGGTTTGACACTAGAGGTACTGTTACCGAAATAGATAATAGAACAGGTCAACAAAGACAAAGACCTATTAAACCTGAGGAAACTGTATGGGCACAATACGAACAAATATTTACAAGTAATTATAAGTTAATTGATGAAGACTACAAAAAGTTTCTTTTAAATTATACACAGGGACAATACCCTAATGAGAAATTTTATCATAGAGTTTGGACCGCACCTGTAACTTCATATGCTAAGAATTATTCTAAGTTTGATGTATCGTTAGCACCAATCAAGAACCACTTATTCAATAGAATGAAATCACAACTTAAAGTGATTGAGGCAGGTTTTTATAAAAAAGCAATTATAGCTTCAAATGTCGGACCTTACACGATAGATTTGACACATTCATTGAAAAATGGTAACTTTGTTGATGGAAATGCTTTATTGGTAAACGAAACAAGAAATCACGGAGATTGGTCTAAGTTTATGAAAAAACTCATAAACAACCCTTCATGGGCTGAAGATTTGGGTGAAAGATTATATGAGACCGTTAAAGATACTTATGACTTAAATAACGTAACCGATACAAGAGCACAATTTTATAAATCCTTAATATAATATATATGATTAATTTACCTTTAAATAAACTTTTATTTTTCGATTTAGAAACTGTTGGTATTGAGAAAGATTTACCAACATTAAAAAAGAATAGACCAGAATTAGCAAGACTTTTTGATAGTTATGTGGATTGGTTTAAGAAAAAATACCCTGACCAAATTGATAATACACCTGAGGAAATTTTTATTAATAAAGCGGCTTTAGTTGCTGAGTTCTCTAAAATTATTGTCGCTTCATTCTCATTTATAACCCCAAAGAACGAGATTCATACTCAAACAATTGCTGAGGATGATGAAAAAGAGCTATTGATACAGGTTAGAGAATTATTAGATAAGGTAGATAAGTTCGATTTTTACCTATGTGGTCACAATATCAAATTTTTTGATATACCCACATTAGGTAAGAGATTTTTAACTAATAATATTTTACCTCCAAAAATATTACCAAATTACGATACTAAACCATGGGAAATCAAAGCGGTAGATACCAAAGAAGTGTGGCAATTTGGTAATAACTTTGGTATATCATCATTAGATTTAATGTGTGTATCAATGGGTGTTGATAGTCCTAAAACAGGTGAAGTGTCGGGTAACTTAGTTCATGATACGTATTGGAACGCAAACGGGTTATCACCAATTGCAGATTACTGTGAGAAAGACGTTACAGTTTTAATTGAATTAATGAGAAAAATTTATAATTTAAAATAGAATATGTTTAATAAGATAAAAGATTTTAAGGATAGCATGTCCAAATTAGGTGAATTAAAAGAAAAATTAGGTTCAGTTGACATGACGGACCCTAAAACAATGATGGATTCTTTCGGTATTGATTATGAAGAGTTAGAAAAAAACTTTGAAGAACAGTATTATAAGACTCCTGAGATTGAATATGTTTATAAATCGGTAAATCCTGAACCTAAGTACCACTACGGTAGTGATTCAGGATTTGACTTAAGAGCTAACGAAAAAGTAACACTAAAACCATTAGAAAGGGCTTTAGTGTCAACAGGTTTACATATAAACGTACCTGCTAGACATGAAGTACAGGTAAGACCTAAGAGCGGATTGGCAATTAAGAAAGGTTTAACTGTCCTTAACACACCAGGTACTGTTGATGAAGGGTATACAGGTGAAATAAAAGTTATACTGATTAATCTAAGTCAAGAAACTCAAGTAATTGAATTGGGTGACAAAATTGCACAAGCGGTTATCTGTCCTGTAGTTCAAGGAAGAGATGTTATCTTGAAAAGAGTATTAGAAATAAAAGAAAAAGATAGAAACGAAAATGGATTTGGTTCAACTGGAAACTAATACAAGTCCTGTATTAACAGACGAAAGAAAGAATTATTTGATTGACATTGATGGGACCATCACCGATGATGTACCCAACGAAGAACCTGAAAGAATGGTAACCTGTTTACCTTATAAAGGGTCCGTTGAGTTGATTAATGATTGGTATAGTGAGGGTCACGTTATAACTTTTTTTACTTCAAGAACTGAAGAACATAGAAGAGTTACCGAAGAGTGGTTACAGAAACATGGATTCTTTTACCATAATTTGTTAATGAACAAACCGAGAGGTGGAAATTATCATTGGATTGATAATCATATCGTAAGAGCAACACGATATAATGGTAAATGGACACCACTTACCGAAAAAGAAACTAAAATACAAGTATTTGACGATTAATGATAACAATAGGATATAGCACAAAGAAAATAGACTCTGAATTTAGAGAGTATATCGAGAAATCATGTGGATTAAAAAACGTTGAGGTAATCCCATTTGAAAACCCTGGCACTCATTCATTGACCGAAGCATATAATATCATTCTTGAGAAATCGAGCAATGATATTGTTGTTTTATGTCATGATGACATCTACTTCGAGAAAAATAATTGGGGTAACAAAATATTAAAACATTTTAAAAGAAATCCTGAATACGGTATTATTGGTGCTGCTGGTTCCAAATATATGCCGAGAACGGGGATGTGGTGGGAAGTTCAATCCGAAATGATTGGTATTGTTAATCACGAACACGAAGGTAAAAAATGGACATCAAAATATAGTGAATCCAAAGGAAATAAATTAGACGATACTGTAATTGTTGACGGTCTTTTTATGGTGGTTAATAAACCAAATCTAAAGGTAAATTTTAATGAAGATGTTAAAGGGTTTCACTTTTACGAAGTAGATTTTTGTTTTAGGAACTTTTTAGAAGGTGTTAGAGTAGGTGTTTTTTATGACGTTAGGATTACTCATAAATCTATCGGTATGACTAATGAACAGTGGGAGAAAAACCGGCAACAATTTGCTAAAACTTATAAAGATAATCTTCCTGTTTTATTACCCACATCATTTACAAAAAAAGATGTTAAAAAGAATGAGCCATTAGTAACATTAGCAATGCCAATTTACAATTACGCAAAAAGATTAAACCCAACCCTACATTCTGTTTTTAATCAAGATTACACCAATTTTGAAATTACATTGGTGAATGATGGTTCTGATGATGAATATTGCTTAATGAAGTTGGATTCTTTAAAAGACCATGACTCAATTCGAGTTATACATAAAGAAAATACAGGAGTGTCTGATACTCGTAACCGAGCGGTTAAAGAGGGTAAAGGGGAATATATTTTACCTCTTGATGCTGATGATATGATATTGCCAGGTTATCTTAAAACCGCAGTAAACATTATTAAGAACAATCCAAAGATTAGTCCCGTATATTGTGATACAATACACATTGGTGAGATGCAAGGATTGGAAAAAAGACCTGAGTGGAGTAAAGACCAGCTTATGAGAGGTCCTTTCATCGTCAATAGTTCAATGTACTCTCGTGAATCATATGAGTATGTGGGTGGGTACGATACCACACTTCAAGGTTGGGAGGACTATGATTTTTGGATTAGAATGTCAAAAGAAGGATATGAAGGTAAACATATACCAAAAGGGTTATTTGTTTATTTCCATCATGAAAAAGATGGTTCAGTATCGACTAAAGCAAATGAAAATCAACAAAAACTATACTCTGCAATTATGAATAAAAACTTTAACACCAAAAATACTTATACTTTTAATAATAGAGTAATAACACCTGATAATACAATGAATTGGGGTGATTTAGTACCATTTAATATAATTGATAATATATTTGAACATAATATTAAAAAAGAAGATGTTTTTAATGTTAAACAACCTAACGGTAACTATAACATATATTCAACTGGTAGTGTTATGTTATTCACAAAACCAAACAGTATTGTTTGGGGGACAGGATGTATCGATAAGGGGATGATAGGTCAAAAACCGTCCAAAGTTTACGCAGTTAGAGGACCTTTAACTCGTGAAGAACTTATTAAAAAAGGTATTGAATGTCCTGAAGTATATGGTGACCCGGCATTATTATATCCTCGTTTCTATAATCCTAAAGTTGAGAAGAAATATAAGTGGGGAATCATACCACACTATATAGAGTTTGAATCGTCAAGAGATAGGGAAGTCCTTAAAAACTTAGAAGAACAAGGAGTTAGAATCATTGATATCTGTTCAGGAGAAAAAGAGTTTATTAATGAGTTATTAGAAGTTGAAAATGTTCTATCATCTAGTCTACATGGATTAATAATGGCCGACGCGTACGGGATACCGAATGCGAGAGTTAACATATCAAATAAACTAATTGGTGGACATTTTAAATTTAAAGATTACTATTTATCTATTAATAGAAAAATAGATTTAGGTCTACAATTAAGTAAACACACTAAAATTAAAGATATTGAAAAACTATATTTTAATACCTCAATTGACTTTGATGGTGATAAATTAATTAACTCGTCCCCTTGGACTCAAAAAAAAATAACTTATGTATAATTTTAATTACCTCTTAAACAAGATAAAAAACTCTGAGTTCATTAAAGAACCTTTTGAACATTTGGATATTCGAAACTTTTTAAGTGACGAACACTTATCCATTTTAAAAAATAATAAACAAATACATTTTGAAGAGTGCTCTACTCAAGAGCAATTAAGGTCTAACCTAAACAGTAATGGGTTTACTCCGACACCATTTCCTGGATGTACAACAAATGAAAACTTATATTTTTCACTACTTAAAGAAAATAAATTAAATCAAATACAAACTGAAGGGGATTCAGAAGGTGTCGGTATAGCATATGTTTTGAATAAGGTCAATGATGAATTTGTAAAATCTCTATTGAGATTTTTAAATGGTGAAGAGTTTCACAATACACTTAAAGAAAAGTTTAATATCACCGAACAGACTAGGGTAACCACGAAAATTCAAAAATATTTAACAGGTTATGAAATATCTCCACATCCTGATATTCGACAAAAATCTTTAACATATCTATTAAATATCAATAAAGACAATCATAGTGAAAATGACCAAATACATACCGATTTATTATCATTAAAAGAAGATTATAAATTTATTTATGATTATTGGGAGAAAAACCCAAGAGAAAATCGTGCATGGGTATCATGGAAATGGTGTGATATAAAAAAGACTATGAGGGAAAATAATAGTATTGTAATTTTCAAACCTTCTAACTATTCGTTACACGCTATCAAGTTAAACTATGACCATAAGAAATATCAGAGAACACAAATATATGGTAACCTTATGTTTACTAAACCAAAACAATATACACCACAAAAGATTGATAAATTTATTAAGATGATTAATGAAAGTAAAAAATAAACACATATATTTAATACACATAAATAAATGTGGAGGTACGTCAATGAAAGGTATTATGTCCAATAAAGACAATGTTACAATACCTAAAAATGATGATATTATTGAACTTAAGAAAAAAGATAAGTGGAAAAACTCAATTAAAGTTACAATAACACGTAATCCTTATCATCGGATACTTTCATTACATTCAATGTTAATAAGAGATGGAGTTGGAATCACTTTACAGGAGGTTATTGATATAATTACTGATGATAGTATTAAATATAAAGTTAAAAATGGTGGACTAAATAAAGGAACTAAACAACATGTCAAAAGACACGGTTTACCAATGACTCACAAGCATTATGGTGTGGTTAATGAAGACTTGTCCTTGGATGTTGATTATGTATTTAAACTTGAGGAATTACATGACAAGTGGGATGAGTTTAAGGAATTAACTGATATTCATTCAGAAATAGTGATACGTAATAAGTCAAATAACAAAAACGATATTACTATATTCAGTGGAGAACAAATTAAAAAAATTAACGAACACTATTATAATGATTTTATTTGTTTTAAATATGAAATGATATGAGATTAATAACAGGGAACGGATTAGTTGGGTCAGCATTAGATGGTGACGTTAAAATATCGTCAGGGCATTTTGATTTAAGAAATACGGAGAGCGTTAAGTCAATGTTTAAATTTTATCAACCAACAGAGGTAATCCACACAGCAGCAAAAGTAGGTGGATTGGGTTCAAACATGAAATATAAAGGAGAATACTTTTATGATAACATAATGATGAATACAAATGTCATCGAACAATCAAGACAATCGGGTGTTAAAAAATTGGTGTCATTTTTATCCACATGTGTATTTCCTGATGATGTTGAATATCCCTTAACTGAAAAGAAAATACATTTAGGTGAACCTCACTTTTCAAACAACGCATATGCATATGCGAAAAGAATGGTAGATGTCCAAATCAGGGCATATCGAGAACAATATGGTTTAGAATATAAATCAGTTATACCAACAAACATATATGGACCAAACGATAACTTTTCACTAACTCACGGACATGTCATGCCAATGTTAATACATAAAATGTATTTAGCTCAAAAAAACAACACCCCTTTTGAAGTTTGGGGTTCAGGTAAACCACTTAGAGAGTTTATTTATTCTAAAGATGTTGCAAAACTTACCGAATGGGTTATGAATAATTACGATGAAGATGAACCAATCATACTATCCACTTCTCAAGAAATATCAATACGAGATTTAGTTGATTTATTAGTTCAAGAGTTTAACTTTAAAGGCGAAGTAATTTTTGATGGGTCAAAGCCTGATGGTCAATTTAGAAAACCATCAGATAACTCAAAAATCAAAAACTACTTACCTGACTTTAAATTCACACCAATAGAGGAAGGTATAAAGGAAACGGTAAATTGGTTTATTGAAAATTATGAAACAACAAGAAAATAAAGTTGCACTAATTACAGGTATTAACGGACAGGACGGTTCATATTTAACAGAATTTTTATTAGAAAAAGGATATGAAGTTTGGGGGACGATAAAAAGAAATTCTGTTTCTGAGAACCAAACAAATCGATTAGGTGAGACCTACTATAAAATTAAAGATAATTTGGAGTATGTGGATATGACCGACTTATCTTCACTTCTCAGGATTATTCAAAAATGTAAACCTAATGAGATATACAATCTAGCTGCACAATCACACGTAAGAATATCTTTTGACCAACCAATATATACCGCAAACGTCACAGGTATGGGTTCGTTGAATCTATTGGAGGCAGTTAAATTAATCGACCCAACCATTAAAATATATCAAGCATCATCTTCTGAAATGTTTGGTAATAATATAGATGAGGACGGATATCAGCGAGAGACGACACCGATGGACCCAGTATCCCCATATGGATGTTCTAAGGTGTTTGCATATAACATTAGTAGAAATTATCGTAATTCATACGGTATGTTTATTTCAAACGGAATATTATTTAATCACGAATCCCCAAGACGAGGTAGTAACTTTGTAACTAATAAAGTTGTTAAAACTGCTGTGGAGATTAAGAAGGGTTTAAGGGACGATTTAGTATTAGGTAATATGGAAGCAACTAGAGACTGGGGACATGCTAAAGACTATGTTGAGGCTATGTGGTTAATTCTACAACAAGATGAACCTGACGATTACGTATGTTCTACAGGAATCTCACATTCAGTAAAAGATTTAGTTACTTATGTTTTTAATAAGTTACATTTAGATATAGATAAACATGTTAAAACAAATAACAAATACTTTAGACCTGAAGAGTTAAAAGACTTAAAAGGTGATAGTAGTAAATTAAGGAGTAAAACAGGATGGGTACCTAACTATACTTTTGAGAGTATGTTAGATGAAATGATAGATTATTGGATGAAAAAATTGCCAAGCTTAATTTAAATAAAAAAAATACATGACAAATAGAACCAAAAAAACAGAAAATAAAGGTAGTAATATGCCTCGTAAAGATTTAATAAACTCAATTATTGGTAAAAAACCAAGAAAGAAGTTTTTATCTGAAAGTCAAAAGGAATATTACGATGTCTTAACTAAAAGTGAAATTACGGTATGTACAGGACCTGCAGGTGTTGGTAAATCGTTTATCGCAATGAAAGCGGCGGTAGAATTACTAATGGACCCTAAGAATTCTTATGAGAAGATTATTATTGTAAGACCAGCGGTAGAAGCTGAAGAAAAACTTGGTTCACTACCAGGTAACTTGGAGGAAAAATTAGACCCTTATATTTTTCCATCATATTACTTATTAAATAAAATTATAGGTAAAGAGGCAAGAGAGAAATTAAAAGAAAACGATATTATTGAAGTATTTGCATTGGCATACATGAGAGGTATGAATATCGACAACTCTATATTAATTTTTGAAGAAGCTCAAAACTCGACACCGTCACAGATGAAACTTCTATTGACAAGAATTGGGTTTAATAGTAAGTTTTTTATATCAGGAGATATTGAACAAACTGATAGGTACAAAGATAAAACACAATCAGGTCTTTACGATGCGGTTCACAGGTTTCAACAATTAGATGGTGTTGGAACATATTCATTCAATACCGATGACGTAATACGAAATCCTTTGATTAGTAAAATATTAAAAAGATACGAAGAATGAGAATAGCATTTGACATAAATGGAGTTTTAAGAGACACTTTTTTAAAGGCGGAACAACTATATCAAAAATTCTATATTGACGAGTTTGAGGAAGAAAAAACCTCATCTTTTAATGAAGATACTGAGGAGTTTACCGAAGAAGTTATGGTGGACGATTTTACTTATGAATTAAATCTACCCGTAAAATCTTTAGACAATTTAGAGGATTATTTTAAGTTTAAAACTAAAGACGATTTATTTAACTTTTTTTATGTGGATTTCCCTATGCAAATTTTTGGTCATTCCCCATCAATGTCGGTATCAACCTTTAATGTGTTAAATGAAATTTATGAAGAATTAAGGAATGAACACGAAATTTTGATTGTTTCGGACGAAATACAAAAATCAAAACCCGCGTCATTATTTTTCCTTTCAAAATACGGATGTTTGGTTGAAAAGATTTTATTTTACTCAAATATAACATTAGATAATATGTGGGATGAAGTAGATGTATTAATTACTGCAAATCCCAACCACATATTAAACAGACCAAAAGATAAAATAACTATAAAATATAAAACCACATATAATGAAAATATTGAGTCAGAGTATGAAATATCAGATATCTCGGAAATAAGAGAATTATATGAAAAATTAAAGATAGCGAAATGATAGAATTATTAGGAGAAAATTATTATGTTGACTTTACTGAGTTGGAAGAGAATATTAATATCCCGAAGACCGAAAAAGAAGTTAATCAAGAAGAAACAGAGGTTGATGTGGAACTTCAAGGTGACGACACTCAACATATTAGTATTGTAAAATACGAAACAATAAAAATGATGTTAGAGGTAGTTTTAACAGAAAGAGAAGAATTAGATGAAAATTTAGGAGTATATAATACTAAAAATTTAAGCCTTCCCTTTAAGATAGCTTTTAATACATTATTAAAACATGGTATAATAAAACACTTATAGAATATGGATACACAATTATTACAAAAAGTTGAACAATCAGTTAAGAATTTAGAGGATAAGTCGGTAAGACTTTATTTTTTAGTTCAAGACACTAAGGGTAATGCCCGAGCAAGTGTTAGACACACATACGATATGGCTCTAACACTGAAAAATAACGGATTTAATCCGATTATTATTCACGAAAATAAAGAATATACAGGAGTTTCTGAATGGTTAGGTGAAAAATATATGGAATTACCTCACGAATCGATTGATGGTGAAAACTTAAAAATATCACCTGAAGATTTTATTTTTGTACCTGAAATTTACGGACATGTATTGGAGCAAGTTTCTAATTTACCTTGTGGTAAAGTAGTTATTTGTCAAGCATATGACCATATGTTGGAAACTTTACAACCTGGTACTTCATGGTCCCAATATGGATTTTTAAAGGCTATCACGACAAATCAGAATCAAGTAGATTACATTAAAGGAATTATGAAAAATGTAACTATCGATAAAATCGAACCTTTTATTCCTGAGATTTTTACAGAAAAAGATAAACCATCGAAACCAATTATCTCGATTCATACTCGCGAACAAAGAGATACTATGAAAATTATTAAAACTTTCTACTTAAAGTATCCTCAGTTTAGGTGGGTTACTTTCCGTGACATGAGAGGTTTGAACCAAGAAGAATTTTCTAAGTACTTAAAAGATTCTTTTGTTTCTGTTTGGGTTGACGATACTTCAGGTTTTGGGACATTTCCTATTGAGTCTATGGCTAGTAGAACACCCGTTATCGGTAAAGTCCCGAATATGAAACCTGAGTGGATGCAAGACGATAATGGTGTGTGGACATATGAACTAAACCAAATGCCTGATATAATTGCAGAATTTACTCAGAATTGGTTAGAAGATAATATCTCTTCAGGTCTTTATCAATCAGGTTTAGAAACATCTTCTAAATATCAAAATAGAGGCGAGTTCGAAAGTAATGTTGTATCGACATTTGAAAATTACTTAAACGTTAGAAAACAATCGTTTGAGTCACAATTAGATAAACTTAAAGTAGTAGAAGAAAAATAAGAATTATGGAAGATAAATTAAATGTATCGGTTATTTTACCGATTAACTCATCAAAAAACAAAAATTTTGAGACTTTTTTTGAAAGTTGTATCACTTCTATTCAAAACCAATCAACACCAATTAATGAAGTTGTAATAGTACATAGCGATGAAGAATCTTTAGTATCTATGTTAGATAACTATAATTTTAGTGGTCTAACAGTTAATAGAGTACTAAATAAAGGTGATGTTGATTTCGCTACTCAAGTGAATTTGGGAGTTGAGAACGCAAAAAGTGATTGGATTTCAATTATTGAATTTGATGATGAATATGCCACTATATGGTTTAAAAACGTTAAACGTTATATGGAGTCGTATCCTGAAATATCAGGTTTTTTACCGTTAGTTATTGATGTGGACGATAAAGGTGTTTTTGCAGGGTTCACCAATGAAGCAACCTTTGCCGCAAATATGAATACTGAAATTGGTTACTTAACTAATGAGGTGTTATTAAATTATCAAAACTTTCAAACTAGTGGTATTGTAATTAAAAAAGATACTTTTCAACAGTTTGGAGGTATTAAAAAATCTATGAAGCTAACATTCGTATATGAGTTCCTATTAAGATTAACATATAACTCAGTTGAGTTAATGACAATCCCTCGAATAGGTTATAAACACATGAATATGAGAGAAGGTTCTATATTTTGGAACTACAAATTTGGAGAGAATAAGATAACTGAAGATGAGGTAGCTTTTTGGATTGACTCAGCAAAGAAAGAACACTTTTTTATTGAAAATAGGGACATAAATTATCAACCCGAAAATGTTTAATGTTTTTAGAATCGTTAAGTGCTACTTCGACAAACTCTGAATCAGTAGAAAAGAAAAAAAGAGGTAGAAAACCGAAGTCAAATAATTATTTTGCAGAAAGAGAAGAAGGTGCGGTTAGAATGTTTCTAACTGCATCTACTTTTAATGAAAAAAATCAAATATATAATGAGTATTTGCGTGCTCCGTTAGATAAAATGATAGAATCCATAATACGAAGATATAAGTTATATCGTAAGGATATGGATTTTCGTGAGATACATCACGACACACATTCATTTCTTATAACTAAAGTTGAGAAGTTCAAACCTTCCAAAGGTAAAAAAGCGTACTCTTATTTTGGTACTATTTGTAAAAATTATTTAATGGGTCAAATCATTAAAGACCAAAAAGAACAAAATAGAAAAATATCATATGAAGATATCACTACTAAGTTAGAAAGTAGACCTGATATGATTTACTATATTGAAAATGAAAAAATAGAACCTACAGAAATCATTTCACAGTTTATTAAAGAATTAGAAGATTTTATTGAGAATAGTAATTTAAATAATAATGAGTTAAAGTTAGGATACGCTTTAGCTGAGTTATTTGAAAATTATAATGAGATATTCATAGGTACTGATAATAATAAATTCAATAAAAATATCATACTTCTATCTTTAAGAGAAATGACAAATATGACTACCAAAGAGATTAGAACGTCTATGAGGAAATTTAAAAAGTTGTATTACGAACTCACGAACAAATTAAACAATTTATAAAAAAATTAGTCAGTAAATATTTATAATATTATGGCAAGACCTAAGAAAAAAGAAATAGTATTAAGTAAAGACTCAGTTCTTTCTCTATTACAAGAAATCTACAATGAATTAGTAGAACAAAGAGCGACTGCCGTAAGAATTCAAAACAAAATGTTGGCAATGTTAAAGGACCCTGAAGATATGACGGTTATTGGTCCTGTAATTAAAGAACAACAAAAGATTATAAATGACACCATAGAAAAGAAATTAACTTTATCTAAATTACAGTCAACAATATGGGAGAAGTCGAATAGTAATACTGAAGAAAGTTTTAGTTTATCCGATATGGATGATGATGTATTACAATCACTAATTCAAAAAGATTTAGATAATGATAATAAAAATGATGGTTATAAATTAGATTAAATATTAACCATTATGTCAGACAAAGATTCTAAATTAAAAAAAATAAAGACTAAAACTAAGTCCTTTGTTACTACAAAACAAACTCAAACTGACGAGTTAAAAATCAAAAAACAAAACTTAGCAGACAACTTTGCACAAACCAAAAGTGAGTCGTTAAAACAACTTAACGCAATGGGTGATATTAAACAAAGAGCCCAACAACAAGTAAAAACCACTTTTGATGAATTAGTTGACATATTCAAAGAAACAGTACCTAACCCAAAAAATTCAGGTTCTAGTACGATTGATTTCTTAATTAAACAAGTATTAACTGCCAGTGAGAATACCAAAAGTCGAATGAATGAAATAGTTGCGGACGAGGTATTACACGTTGCAGGTTGTTCTGAAGAACAAACATTCAACTCACAACAAAAATTATACATTAAAGTTTCAGAAATTGATTTAAGAGGTTTATTAAAAAACTCTCCTGATTCTGAACCTTGGAGTTTAAAGTACGAATCCTCACCAATAAGTGTGGGTCAGACTCCATTTTCGATGGATAAGGAGCTTTATAATAGGTTACAGAACCAAGGGGTTTCATTTAACCAAGAATATGGTAACAAATATATTGGTGCATCAGGGAGTGGAATTTTCGACATTAAATACGTTAATAGTTATGTTGATGGTGGTACGACATTTTATGGTGATTTTTATGAAGTCGCTTTAGATAATAGAATTAAAGGTAACAATGTTGGTGATTTTTTAAGGGACTATTATGGGTCAATCGATATTGTTAATTTTGATATGGTTTCTGTTGAGATTATGAATCTTTTAACAAACTTTATTGACATATCGGGAGGAATATCTCTTGAAAAGAAAGAGGACCAAAGTAGAATGTCTATAATATTACAAAGAATATTAGGTCTATGTTTTGACAATACAAAAGAGATTGATGTTCAAGGTACCGCGAAGGTCGGCCAATTAGATAATTTGGACCAATCGTTTTTTGAATTAAGCCCGACAGATTTAAAGAATATAGAAACCGAAATTAATAATGTTGTTGAGGGTATTACAGAGTTTACCGATTGTGATAATGTTAAATTTCCAGTAAATACCGAATCTATAATATCTTCAATGAAGAAAATTAGGGACGAGGATAAGAACGCCAATAAAAAAATAGACGAATTAATGAAGGCTGTTAATGACATGTCTAAAGACCAAGATTGGAAATTAAATTTACCTTCAGGTGTTAATTTTAATTTGAATGTTGCAATAAACAACGATTTTTTAAAGATTATACCTAAAGGTTTAATGTTATCTATTCTATCACCAAAAATGTTATTAGGGTTATTCATCGTGTTAAAGTCAGTAAATCCTAGTTTTTCATTAAGTTTAAATATAGATGACTTCAAATCATTTTTAGCCAAGTTTGGTAAATTTGTGGTCAATCTAATGAGTAAAATTGCCGCGATTTTTATTGAAGAATTGTTTGAGTTAATTAAAAAAAATATTAGATTATTAGTCGAAACTCTATTACTGGAAATTGTTAAAGAATCTAAAGATAAAATAGCTGTCATTATTAGTTCTGTAATTTTTATCTTAATACAAACAGTTTCAGGTGTAATTGATTATAGAGAATGTAATAGTTTAGTTGATGAAATATTAAAATTATTGAATTTGGGTGCTGCAGTTTTAGGGGTTTCAATACCTTCATTTGCATTAGCTGCGAGTTCATTACTTGGTGGTTTTTCACCGACAAGGGCAATGGCAGAAGTTACAGAAAGGTTACAAGGATTAGGTGTACCAACAGGGGACTTACCAAGTGGAGCACCTAATATTGCATTACCTGCAATCGCTCAACAAATAAAAGGTACTTATCAAGAACAATTAGCAAATGGTAAAGTTGAGGTATTTGTACCTCCATTAGCGGTTCCACCAGTTGTTGCGGGTTCTACAGTACCTGCAAAGGCATCGGGTAAATTCTTTTAATTATGGATATTGAAAAAGTAAAAAAAGTAATAGTAGATTATGAAAGTAGACCTAATAAAGATTTACTTGAAGTGATGGATTTCCTTCAAAATGATTTTGAAGAAACTAAAAAGACTCTTATTGAGTTAACGAGACATTTAGACGGGACAGAAACTGTCTATAATAAGATTTTGAAAGAATATAAAAAAAGAACTAAGTAATGAATCAAAATAATTTACCATACAATAATAGAGTATTTTATTATGGAGAATGTATAGATAATAAAGACCCTGATGGTTTAGGTCGTATTCGTGCAATTTTAAAAAGTGAAAATACTGCAGATAGAGAATTAAGTACAGGTCAGGGTAATGGTTTACAAAAAAAAGATGAGTGGACTAGTAAAGACCCTTTTGTTATTAGACCTTTATTACCTGTATTTGTAAATACGATTCCTAAAGAAAAAGAATTCGTACACTTAATTTATTCTAATTCTGATGACAAGTCAAACAAGGATAAATTTTACATCGGTGGTGTACACTCAAGTTTGACGACATTAAATCAAGAACCTTATGAGTCTGCAGTGAAGAACGCAAACTTAGGTAGTCGTGATAAAGATAGAAAAAAATATAGAAATAAGTTAACAGGTGAAGAGACTGACCCTAAGACTAAAGGAGTTTATTCAAAACCTAACGATATTTCTATTAATGGTAGAGGGAGTGCAGATATTATAATTCAAGATGATAGTGTTTTATTAAGAGCCGGTAAATTTAACACCAACCCAACACCTAACGTTTATCCTATTGGTAACGACAACAGAGCCTTTTTACAATTAAGTAAATATAATGAAAAGATAGTTTACGGGGAACCTAAAAAATTTAAAAAGTTCAAGTTTGAGGACAAACCAATAAAATTACTTATTGAGTACAATATTCAAAACCCTGAAAATAACTCAGATAGTTATACAGGTCAACTTTTTATTTACACATTACAACCCACAGAAAAAACAGGAACTCAAAACTTTACAATATCTTCGGATGTTGAGGCTGAGAAAAGTTTGTTTAAAACTTTTTCATTTAACGCTTTAAGTAAAAGTAAAATAACTGAGTTGGTAAATGCTGTTTTACAAGGCATTTGTGAAGGTTTAATACCTTATATGAAAGATATTAGTCCATCCATACAACCTGAAGGTCCGTTTGGTATAGATAAAGGATTAAGTTTTCCTTTTTACTTTAGACCTCAACAATCACTTTATGATAAATTAAAATCCGATACCACTCCCACGTCTGAAAAATTATTCATAACTAACCTTATGTCAGGGATTAAGATTAACGAATCTGACGCAAATGGGGGTTATGGTTTGGTTTACGATGACACTAAGAGGACTACGGTACCTTACGTTGCCGAAGATAATAATGTGATACCAAAAAATGTATTACCTATTAATAATACTGCGGCTCTAATGGGTGGTGATTATCTTTATCTATTATCTCATAAATCAAGTAATTCAGGTGGACAAATTAATTTAAGTGATACTTTATATGGGGTTGGAAATAGAATTGTTAGTGATGAAATTGAACCAAAAACTTCATCAATGGTAAGAGGTGAGGAACTTATAGAATTACTTGACTTGATTGTTCAATTTTTAGTGGGACATGTTCACCCTTGGCATGGTATGATACCTGATGGTACTTCAGTTAATGGAGTCAGTGTTGAAAACATACTTAAGGAATTAAGAAATGCAAATCAAAAGATATTAAACAAGTATATTCGTATAAACTAAGTATTTATATTAAAAGAATATATGTCAGTTTATAAATCATATTTTAGTAGAAACAATACCTTAGTTTATAATTCTTACGCAAACACGGGTAAAAATCCTATCGTAGAGTTATTTTTCGGTAGAGTAGATAACGTATTATTACCTAAAGGTTTTAGTCGTTTTATTTTCGATATAGATTTAGAATCTTTAACAAAAAAAGTTAACGATGGTGAAATATCAATAGAGTCAGGTTGTACTCGTAATATGACACATAAACTAAAAATGGTTAATTCTTCAGCATTTGATAAAGAATTGTTAAATGATAAGTGGTCAAACGGAAGACGTAGAGCAACATCATTTGATTTAGTATTATTCAGAATACCTAAATCTTTAGGTAATGAAGGTAATCCACAACCATGGGACGAAGGTGTAGGTTATGACTACTATAACTTTAACCAATTGCCTACCGACAAATCTTACTCTGACAGACCATCAAATTGGTTTGAGGCTAAAACTGTGAATAATTGGTCATTACCTGGTTTATACGATAATGAAAACAATCAATCGACTTCAGGTCTTAACTTTTCAGGGTTAAATATTATCGATACTCAACACTTTGAATTTGGTAATGAAGATATTGAGTTCGATATGACAGATGAGATTAATAATATCTTAACAGGGTCAACAACAGGTGTTACAGGATGGGGAATAGCATTCTATCCTGAAGTTGAAAATATTACAGGTTTAACCGAAAATTATTCTGTAGGTTTTTTCTCTCGACACACACAAACATTCTACGAACCATATTTAGAGACTAATTACGATGACTTAATTCAAGATGACCGTAATATATTTTACACTGAAAAATCTAATAAATTATATCTTTATAGTTACAAATTTGGAATACCTCAAGACTTCGATGAAAACCCTACTGTTGACATATTAAAATCCGATGGTTCTCCTTTATTAGTTAATTTAGAAACTTGTAAGGTAACTAATGGTGTTTATGAAGTTGAGGTTAGTGGAATTACTTCCACTTCAACCCCTTGTATGTATTATGACGTATGGAAAGGATTAATTATTGATGGTACGACCATAAACTCAGTTGAAAATGAATTTGTACTTAACGATTTATCTGAACTATATCAAATAGGTTCAACAACTAATGAACCGTCAATATATGGATTTGATTTCTACGGTATCAAACAAGATGAAAAGATTTTAGGGTCAGATACTCGTAAAGTTAGTGTAATAATTAAAAAGGCATATACGACTAATGAAGTTTTAAGTAAAGTTAAAGCATATTATAGGATTTATGTTAGAGAAGGAAAAACAGAAGTCCAAGTTCAAGATTGGACACTACTTAACCGAACACCTGATGGGTATTATTTCATTTTTAATACTGACGATAAGATACCAAATGAATATTTTATTGATTTAAAAGTAGTTACAGATAGAGAAGTGAATACTTATAAAAGAGAACTTAAGTTCCAAATAGTAAATAGAAAATAATGAAAATAAAAATAACTGAACAGGAATTGATGGAGATTATAACTCGTGTTATCAACGAGAAGAAAAAATCTAAGAAGAAAAAATCTAAGAAGAAAAAATCTAAAAAAGACACTACTCTTTGTTCGAGAGGTAAAAATGCCGCAAAGGCCAAATATGACGTGTATCCGTCCGCATACGCTAATGGATACGCGGTTCAAGTGTGTAAAGGTAAAATGCCGGGACTGGATGGTGAAAAAAGATGTTCGGGTAAGTATTGTTAGATTAAAAAATATTATCTACATTTGTAATATAAAACTAATTAAGATGAACCAAACGATATACCAATTAATTAAAGTTAAAAAAGACAATACTGAAAAAATTGTTTTAGAAACAGGCGCATCATCAATAGAGAGAGCTATGGATTATTTTTATTTTGAAAAACCAAGGGCTTATTCTAATAAGAAATATAGAATATCCATCAAACAAGAGGAACATAAAATAGTTAGTTAGGTTAATTTACTAATCACCCATTTATAACCAACATCACCACCGTGAGATAACCAATCAACATACTCGGTATGTTTTTCAGGTCTACCCTTAAATCCCTCGTTAAGTGTTACAGAAGTCTTTTTAGAATCAAAAAAACTTTTTAATCTCATCATCTCTTCTTTGGTTATAACTTTCTTATCAATCAATTTAAGAGAAAATTTATTGACATTTTTAGACTTTTTACCGTAAAAAATACCCTTCTTCATCTCATTTATAACAATTTTAGGTATTAGGTATTTATCATTATTTTCAAATACGACTATTTTAAGGTCGTCAGAACCTTTAATTACTCTATGGTATGTCTCTTTAGGTATAAAGTATTTTTCACCTTCTCGTAGGACCTGAGGTATCTCCTCGTCCATTTGTAGTCTCCATTCACTTCCTGACTCAACAAAAACTATACGGTCAAATTTGTCTTTATGCCATTTTAACTCATCGTTATCTACAGATTCAGAAAACACTCTTCTGAATTTATTATGTGATATATTTTCTTGTGTATAAATCATTACCAATATCTCCCCGATACATTTTTACCAAAATCTTTATGTGCTCTACACGCCCAATAACCCGCCTTTGTCTTATCCTTTTTCTTAGCACATTGGTGTCTCGCAGCAAATGATTTACGAGCAGCAGGGTCATTCCATTTGGCGGTCATCACAGGAGAACCATAAGATACCTTCTTAATCTTACCTGTCTTAGGATTACGTACATATACATACCATTTCTTTGAACCACCTGATTTAGGTTTGTTCAATTCAACGTCCTTACCCTGATACTCCGCTTCATTAATCATCGGATAATCCAAAGGTAATCTCTCACCTTCATAGATAAAGAACTTACCCAAATCACTTTCTAAAAGTCTGTTATCTTTTTCTCTATTATAATGTCCTTTCTCCTTGAGTTCTCTCGCCTCATTAATGACGGAGAAGTATTTATCACTACCTCTACGGAAAATATTTTCAGATAAAGAAATGCCGTTATCAATATGGTACTGCAATTCTTCGGAAACTTCATACTTTATTTCGTTATATTCTTTTAATATTTTTTTAATAATATTAGTGTCGACTGATTCTTTTTTGTAATTTTTAACTTTAATTCGTGTAGGCTTTTGACCTTTACCTGTTTGAGGGTCCTTTTTTTCTTTTTCCCTCTTTCTACGACAAGCAGAATCTTTTTCTTTTTGAGACATTTTACCAGCAACACCTGCACCTCGACATACAGGGTAACCTCCTTTATCCGCATCTTTACGACCACAAGGAGGGTGACCTCCACCTTTTTTCTTTTTACAAATGTTTACCCACGGTCCTTTAGGTTGTGAAGAACCTTTCTTCTTTTTTTTCTTACCAAACCATACTGATAAATCTTCTGATAAAATATATTCACTCATACTTGATTATTATAATACTTTTATTATCTATTAGATAAATATAACTGAGAATAAACTTTTCACTTAAATAAGAAAGAAAATGGCAAGAGCAAAAAAAACAGAAGAGTCGGAAGAGACAAAAAAACCGACAACACGTAAGACAAGAACTAAATCAACAGAGAAAAAACCTGTTGAGGAAGTAGTAAATGAAGTATTGGAAGATAAACCTGATGAGAATACATCTTCTGAGGACCAACCTCAACCAATTGGGTCTTTATTTAATACAATCAATTACAATAACACTGCGGATTTAGACCGTTTCATTAGTGACCTAACACCTGACCAAGCACTATACTGTGTTGTACAGGCCGCAAGAGCTGCTCACCAAAGAAGTGCGTATGGAATTGAAGAATCTGAAGTTATTTCAAAAGCAATCAGAGTGTTAACAACACCTCAAGAACCTCAACAAGATGTTCCTGAACCTGAAGTTCACAAAGCTTAATTAATTAAACTTTATTGAAGGGGACTTAATTGTCCCCTTTTTTATGCAAAAAACTATGGATATAAAAGATATAAGTTCAAGAATTTATAAATTATCGTCAGAAATTACAAAGGCAGTCATAAATGGTCATAAAGCACACGACCATGATAAATTTAGAGAACATCGTAGAGAGTTGGTTGAATTACGGTGTCAGTATTTTGGTAAGGATTCTAAACTATGTAAAAATGAAAGAAAAAATTTTAGGTAGTTAATTATAAAAGAAATAACCAAAATCAATTATATCAATTGAAACGTAGTAATTGTTTTCGTTCTCAATTACATATGTTCCCATAATCATAGTATGTCCTTTAGTGTCTGAATTTGTGTTGAAAAGTATTTCATTATGTTGTTCTGAAGATTTAAAACTATTAATTACCTGATTAACAAACTTATCATAACTCTCAAAACCCCACACATCTACACACACTTCACCAATACCATATTTTAATCTAGTGGTATCAATATTGTTAATCAATCCATACTCTACTCTAATAGAGTTAATAATATCTTTTACGTCACTTTTTGGTATGTTTGGGTGAAACAGACTATCTTCTTCCGAGATAATAGTGGAAACTTTTTTACTATACCCTAAACCGAAGTCTAATGAGAGGGATAGGGTATCAACACCATTTTGAATACGAATTTGATTAACCTTTTTTACAAGTAATTTAGAAAATACAACATTATCGAACGTATTTTGGGAGTATACATTTAGACCGAATAATAAAGTTGTTAAGATTAATAGTATTTTTTTCATATAACAAATATACGAAAAATAATGTAAACCACAAAATATTATGCGATGTTAAGGTCTTTAATTCTTCCATAAATAGTTCCAGCAGGAACCCCTTTATTTCTGTAATCGTTGTCCTCATTCTTAAAGAATAAGTCAAAAATATCAAAGAATTTCTTCAAATCAATTCTTACATCACCATACATATCACCATTTCTTATGGTTTTATTACGTATTTTATTTTTTCTAGGACCACCATTTCTCCACAAATCATATTTTTGTAACATTGGAAATGCTGATGAATATATATCTTCTAAGCTAATACTTTTTATGTAATCAAATTTTTCTCGTCTATTATTAATTGATTTTACCTTTTTAATTACATCACCTAAGTTACTCGCGATTGGTAATAAATCACCAACATCGTTTAATAACATTTGTTTAGTATCATCTTTACTATCATCAATACGCGGTAATTTCCCCTTTTTATACATCTGCAATCTACTACTTACCAACGATTCTCTTTCTTGTTGAACGGTACTAGGTCTAATAACTACTTTATTATCCACTACTTTATCACCACAAGCATCTAAAGTTAATAATAACCCATCATTTTTACCTGGTTTATTATCATAAACCACCTCACCATTTTTAACTATTTTAACTCTTGGTAAATCTTTATGTGCTCGACTAGTGACAGATATAAACCATATGTTAATAAGTCCTTTACCTTGTTTAACAATATTTTTTGATTGTTCATTTGTAACTGTAAATGTATCAACCCTTGTGCCCTTAATGTCACCATCTTTATTTGACCCATATTTTTTACTTATGTAACCATACGCAGGATTAACTAACTGAGCAGGTAATTTAGGTTTACCTGAAATGTTGTGATATGTTATATTAGTGTCCGCGTTATTTAAATTAGCCGTTTTACCACCCTCACCATTTAATAACAATGTATCGTTGGCAAATAAGAAAAATTCAGCATTATTACACTCGTGAGATGGGACCCAAACCTTTATTTCAAGTCCTGTAACACAATCTAGTGTTATTATAGAGACAGGCTTTTTTTCACCTATCGCCTTTATTGTAAAATTTGAAAATTGTTCTTCTGTGTAATTATCATCTCTAGGATTGTCTTCACCTTGAGTATATTTAGTTGAACCTATAACTGGTTCATTAACTACTATTTTAACATCTTGTAGAATATCAGACGCATTTTTTTCTAAATAGTTTTTTAATGTTTCGGCTCTTTTTTTAGATAAATAACCTGGGTCGACTTTTTTCTTTGGAGTTACCTCAGCATCGTAGTTAGTTACCTGTGATTCCCCTGAATTAATTTCAACTTGTATAACACTACCTTTATTCTTTTCTTTAAATGTTCTAATTTTTTGAATTGCATCATCAATTTTTTTAACATTCTCAGGTATTTTCCATTTACCCGATTGAAAAGTATCCGCAATGTCTATTTGTTCAGTGGGTTTATCTTGTTCAGTGGGTTTATCTTGTTCAGTAATAATTCTACGAACAATATTTTCTAAATCTGACTCAGTTAGACGTATTATTTTTTTAGACATAATATATTTGTTTAATTATAAATATCTGTAAATAAAAAAAGGGGACCAAATGGTCCCCTTTAATATTGGAATTAAGATATATTATCTTAATGAGTTCAAATCAAATGTTCTAACTCCATCAACGATGATTCTTCCGTAGAATCTGTTGTTCACCATCTTCTTAGCGTATCTGGTCATGATACCTTTGATTGGTGTAAAGTTGAATGGGTTATACATTGTTGGTGTCAACTGTAATGGTACGTATGGTGCGTAAACGTAACCTGTATCCAATAGAGAAGAACCTTTATGACCCATCAATACAGTGTTTGGTGGGAAGTAAGGGTCACGGTAAACTTGATATCTACCTGATAACGTACCTACTCTCTCAATACCCATGTTGTATTGGTCTTGGTCTGGTGCTGCGTTTGATACGTGGAAGTATTCCAAGTCATCAAAGATTGCTGAAATTTCAGAAGAAACTACAATCCAGTTAGCTCCACCTCTTAATGTTGATTTGTGAATTTGAGCTGAGATTTGGTTAATCGCAGTAATTAACGTTTGGTTCCAATCTTTTTGGTTGTAATTTACTGACCCGTTAGCCACTCTTTTCCAACCGTTGTAATCCCAACGTAATGTCCATGCTGCACCTTTTCTCAAGTCTCTTAAGATTTCACGGTCAATTTCTGCCGCAACTTGTTCAGACAATAAAGCTGTCAATTCAGCTTCAGCGTCGATGTTGTGGAATGCAGAAACGTCTTGTGCTAATTCTGGAGACCATTGTGCTCTTAGTTTTCTTTCTGTTACAGAAACTGTTACTGACTCAAGGTCAAATGAAACTTCACCGATTCTATCTTCGAACTCCATATCTTTGTAGATTCTGTAAGTTGCGTTGAATGAAGGTGCTCCACCTGTGTAAGATACTCCTTCGTAACCATCTAATGATGTTGTTCCAATTGCCACTGGTGAAGATACGTCAACTGATAAATAAATTTTACCATCAGCAGTACAGATATCATCATACTTACCACCAGGGAATGCTGTAGGAGCTTCCTGACCGTATTGTACGATACCTTTACCGTATTTCTGAGTAACAACATTAAAGTTATAGAAAGTAGAACCCGCTTTAACTTGTAATGAAGATAAGAACTCTTCAGTATCCATTTCGTTACCGTTAGGTCCGATTAATTTACCTGCTCCGTCAGATTGGAAATTTGATAATTCAACCAATACCGCTCTAACTTCAGTTTGTGCAGTGTAGAATGCATTAGCACCTGTATCAGTTAATGAAGAACCGTCCCAAATCACATTAGTTAAACCCGTTGTGATTGCAGAATATGCACCTTTAGAGTAGTCGAATAAACCTGCTGGGTCTTCAGCTGGTTCAGCACCTTCGTAGAAACGGTCATACAAGTTTTTATCACCTGCACTGTAACCTGCCTCAGTACTACCTGTGTTACCAGGTGCACCGTAAGGTTGATAGTGACTGGATAAACCATCGACAGTCGTTCTGTTTTGAATTTTAGGTACGAAGTAGAACAATTTACCGATTGGTAAGTTCATAGCTTGTACTGATACGATATCATTAGCTAATAATTTAGAGAAAACTCTTCTAATGATAGGGAAAACAACTGTTTCAAATGAACCTGAGTTATCTGATGCAGATGCTTCGTTGATTAAGTGAGATGCTTGGTTTTCATACAATTGTGCCATGTTCTCTTTAGTGTGACCTTTAAGTCCTTCTAGGAATCCTAATTTATCCCATTTGTTGATTGTGTCTTCTTTGATAACTTTCAAGTGCTTAAGACCGATGTTACCAACTAGACCTGATTCTAATAATGCTCCCATTTTAGTATTTTTTAATTAATTTTAATTTTATTTTTGAATTTTACCCATCAAATCCTTCATTCTTAAGAATTGTGGATTCTCATAAGTTTTATTTTCAATAAGGTTAGTCGCGGAACCTTTAGACGGTGATTTCTGAACTTTAGATGTTACCGATTCAGTAACAACTGAAGAACCTGATTTCGAATCTAAATCTTCTTTGATTGTTTTGTAAAGACCTTTAGATTCTTTGATTGTTTCTGCAGAATCAAAACGTCTTAAAATGTTTATTTTTTCTTGTTTTGTTGTCGAATGCTCAGTGAACAGTCGAGTTGCATATGCTAGATTTGAATTGAAAACTGCAACCTCGTTAAGTTTTTCTTTAAAGATGTTAAGTGCCTTACGGTACTCTTCATTTTTTTCTCTTAACTGAGAAACTTCTTTTTCTAAAGATTCGTTTCTCTGTGCCGGTCTCTTTAAAGACTTAGGGAAGTTCTGAGGTTTTTTGTTAGTGATACGACCATTAACATTTGAACGAACAGAGGATTCTTTATATTCACCTTCCATTTCTTCACCTTCTTCCATTTGGTCCATACTCATATCTCCTGAATATTTTTTCTTACCCATAGACTTTTCCATTCCTTCACTTTCTTTTCTTCTATCAGCGAAAGATTGTTTCATTTTTCTACCGCGGTCTTTCATACCTAATGAATCATCAAGGTCATCATCGTAACCTTCACCCATTTCTTCTTCAGATTCGTCTTCATCACCAAGTTCGATTTCATAAACAATTTCATCTTCTAATTCCATTCCTTCACCCATTTCATCGTCCATTACATCTTCTTCTTCGTCACCCTCTGTTTGAATTTGATATTCAACGTCAGCTTCCTCGTCTTTTAAGTGAATCTCATCACCGTCTTGTGTTACCACAATACCGTCTTCTTCACCCATAGCTTTGAAAACCTTAAGGATTTCTTCGTCAGAAGCACCTGTAAGGTCAAGAGGTAAAAGAATTTCTTCTTCGTCATCAACTTCTAAATCATCACCTGGTAAATCCATCATAAGCATTTCATCAGAATCCATTTCCATATCATCTTCATCTTCCATTTCGTCAGACTCGTCTTCAAATTCCATTTCATCTTCTTCGTCATCCATATCCTCAATTTCCATGTCCAGCTCTTCTTGTTCTTTCATTTCGGTACCCATATCGTGGTCCCCTTTTTCTTTTTCTTCGCTTTCCATTTCTTCTGATGACATTTCTTCAATCTCTTTATCTGATAGAGATTCTTTTACTAATTCACTGATTTCTTCCTTCATAGTAGAAGCAAGTATTCCTTTTGCATTCTCCGTTACGGCTTCCTCCAAATTCTTCATTTGTAGTAGTGCCTCTTCAACTAAATTTTGTTTTTTTTCTGCCATTCTATTTTTTTTTATTGCAAAAGTTTATTTATAGATTTACTAATAAATATATCGAAATGAAAAAAAACACCTTTTTCTAAGTAATAAGCAAAAAAAAATCGGGTATTAACCCGATTTTATAATTTATCAGGTATAACCTGATTTAAGTATTTAGTTAGTTTTTATTCAAAAACTTCATCAATTTTACTTTCAACACATGCGGTTATTCTCCACTCGTGAGGAAATCCTTCAAACGCTTTAGTTACTTTAGCCTCAACATCTGTGACATTAATACCTTTAACTAATTTTTCTTCTCTGATTTTTTTAATCTTTCCTGAATTTTCATCAGGTAAGTCATAACTGACTTTCGCTACAAAATATTTTTCATCCATAATTTAAGTTTTTTTAATTTCCTAAATAATCGGAAAGTTTTCTCATTAAGTCAAGTGATTTGTCCATACCTTTTGAAGATTCTACTGAAGAACCTTTATGTTTCGTTTCTTCTTCAATGTTTTCATCGTACTTTGTTCTATCATCTTGATTTAAGAATAAGTAAGCTCCTGGTGTTGATGGGGAAGATACTAAATCAAAACATATCAATTCAAAATCTTCTTGTACTTCATTCTTTTCACCTTTTTTTACTAATGAACCCACACCACGAGATGAAACTCCCATAGTAACACCCTGTCTCATAAGATTAGCTGCTTGGTCACCAGGGCAAGATACTACACCTTTTTCGTGGAAACCTGGTGATGTTAGTAATTTTAATTTACCCATAAGTACATTACCTTCCCACCACATATCAGTAATTAAATGCGATACACGGTCTAAATCGATTAGAGATGACTCAGGATGGTTAAGTTCAGATATTGATAACCCTTTCTTTATTGCTCCTTGATACTTATCAGCCTCTCTTTTTAAAATCTTTTCAGGGTAGATACGTCCGTTTCTATTCGGCGTATCGTATTTCTGTAATACAGCATAAAACTCAAAGGGTTTAGAGTGGTCTAATTGACCATAGGATTCTTTAATTACCTCAGCGTTTCTAGTATCGTTGGGATTTATAAATCCAGCATCCCATTCTATTAATATACCTTTACCTGTATCGTTCGGTCCTAATATTTTCATAATCTTTTATTTATAAATATTACGGAATGCCAAGTACGACATCCCATTCACTTATTTGGATGGGGGTTAACCTTAATATTTTGTTTATTTTATCTACAATAAAATCTTTATATTGATAAGCTAATTCACTATCGTTCCCCTCTCCCGACCAAAAAACATAGTTATTTGCAAAATCAGTAACGTCTTTCCCGTCATACATAACCTCACCAATGGCTACATGAACAGTTATATCCTCATCTTCTATACTACCCTCCATAAAAACACTATCAGGTATAATAACTGAATTTCTATACCCAAATTTATATGAGTAATCTTTAGGTTTTATCATATTGTTAAGGTTATCCAAAACAGTATTTGATTCGAATAACCTTCTCATTTGATTTTCTTTTATGATAATTTTCATTTGGTCGTTTTAAGATAAATATATCAGACCTTCTCTTTTTTTGTTTTGTGTAATGTGAAATAATCTGAACCCATTAAAGGAAACCCATAAACCGTTTTAACTATACTTTTTATTTTATCTCTCAAAATGAGGGATTTAAATTCCGTATGTTCTTTTAAAAAAAGAGTTACTTCTAAATTCATGAAACTTCTTTTACCTATTTGTATTCCACTACTTCTTAAGTCCAAATCAACAATATTGTGTTTTTCAAAAAATAATGGGTCAACAACATCTAAAAGATGATGTTTAATGTCTCTTTCTAACATACCCGTAACTCTTTTCCAATTATTAACTTCCTTTATGGGTTCTACCCAACTTTGAATTACGATATATATCGATTTTAATTCTTTCGCATCTACGGTTCCGTAACTACACTTTGCATTCTCAAATCCTTTTAACTGAGACGTTTTTCCTTTTTTCATATAATTTTTTAATCATACTCGTTTATTTTTACATAAATTATAAACAATAAAAGGGTCTATGTCAAAATATTGATTATTTCGGTATATTTATTTATAATAAAAGAAGTTATGATAATAATAAAAGTAGGAAAAAACGAAAATATTGAAAAGGCACTTAAGCGTTATAAGTTTAAAGTGTATAAGACAAAACAGATTGACGAGATTCGTAATAGGAAAGAATATGTGAAAAAATCTGAAAAAAAAAGAAAGCAAAAACAAAAAGCCAAATATGTTCAAAAAATAAAGGGTTCAGAAATCTGAACCCTTTTTTATTTAGTAGTTAATTAGTTAAGTGTTATAACCCTTGTTCTAATTGTCTTAATTTATATAGGGAAGATAATGTGTTTTCAGAATCGTTGATTTTTTGAATGGTCATCTCAACCTTACTTTTTAAATCTTCATCATTTGACTCAGTTAACGTACTTTGTAGTTTATTTAATACTATTAGTTTAGATTTGTCAATCTCCTCAGACAATTGAGTTTTATTTAATGACAGTAAATCTTTTAATTCTTTTTTCTCTTCTTCAGATATATTACTAAACTCTTTATTAAATGTAAATGTTGCAATTTTTAACATTGAACTTAAGGGTATGTTAAGTGACTCTGAAACCACTTTATTTACTACAACTTCAGAGATGTTATTTTTTATTCTGTTCTTAGATTCTAATATTTTTTCCAAATCTTTAACTGATGAATTATAAACAACGATATCAATGTCAGAGTAATGGTTATCTTTATTTTCTTTTAGGTTTTCAGAAACCCACATATCAATCTCTTTAATCTTTTTTGATTCAGAAGTTATAATACTTTTTAATGTTTCAATACTTTCATTAACGTAATCATCCACAATATCCTTAGACATTCCTTTTTTATTACTTAATTCATTATATAAGTAATAAGCTTCAGAAATTTTTTTATTGTTTAAAACATTCTTTTTAAAAGACTTCATGTGAGTCTTAAATGAAGGTTTACCATATGATTTTGTCAATAGAGACTCAATACCGGATTTTATTTGGCCAAATTTATTCATAATGTTTTTTATTATAAATATTAGTCATTTAGCAATGTGTTGAGTTTTTCTTCAATTTCACTTAAAGATTTACGACCTTTTGATAAGTCTAATTCTGATTTACCTGTAATCATATCATCCTCTAAGATTAAGTTAAGGTCTTTTTCTTTAGTACTTTCAGGGGTAATATCAGCATCACCACCTTCAGGTGCTCCCCCAACATCTCCACCAGTATCTCCACCGATGTCACCTCCAATATCACCACCTAAGTCTACACCTCCGAAGTCTCCACCTCCACCAAAGTCGGAACCTCCTCCAAATCCCGTGTCAGATGGTTCTGTAGTTTCACCTTCAGGGGTATCACCTTCACCAGGTTTGTTTCCGTATAACTTATCAATATTAGCGAAGATACCTGTTTTAGATATAACTTCAGGTGTTTTTTCAAGCTCAGCTCCGACAGCTTTCTCAATTCGTTGTTGTTGTAAATCAAGTTTAATTTCCTCGTCAGAAAAACCAAGAATATGTTTCTTAGCCCACGATGTTGATACAGGTTGTATCCCGTTTCCTGGGTCTGAGACGGCATCTCTATATAGTTGTATTTTACTTTGCCATTGCTCAACTTTAAGTAGGTCAGCCTGTGTTGATGGGTTAGTCAAACCTAATGTAAAGTTATTTAACTCATCTTCAAAACCTAAGACGTATAAATGTATAATTGCAATTTTATTTAACTCTTGAATCATCGATTTTTGAATTCTATTGATAGTACGGGCAAAACGAATATCCTGTAAAGCCAAATTTTTACCGTCACCGACAACTTCCTCAAAACCTAAAAACGCTTTAGGTACTCTAAGGGCAGTTAATAATTTCTTTTGGATATATTCGATATCTGCAATCTCTGATAAGTTCTGAGCACCTGGTAAGGTATCTATTGGGTTTGGTGCGTTAGGGTCACGAACAGGAATGAAATAATCTTGGTCAACAGCCATTTGATTATATCTTAAATCCACATTTCCATTTTGTGGGTCCGCAACTTGGTCACGTTTAAACTTATTGGCAACACGTTGTACGTACGGTTCAACATCTTTGTCATCCATATTTCCTACAAATACTTTGAATACCCTTCGTTCAGGTGCTCGTGACGTTCTATAAATTAACATTGCATCTTCAGAAAGAATAAGTTGTTTCCATATTCTTCTAGCCTTCTCTAACATAGAAGTACCGTAAGGAAGTTTACGGTCATCACCTAATAATCTAAAGTGAGCCACCTCCCATGTGTTAAATTCAATATCCTTAGTTTGCCATAAGAATTTTAACGCATCATTTTCAGTATCCGTTGAGTTTCTCTCAGGTTTAATTTTCATACCTCGTTCTTGACGAGTAATTTCAATATTAGGTAATTGCTGTACCCCCATAACACCCTTTTCAGGGTCTAACTTTAAGTAAACAAAGTTATCCCCATACTTACAAGTATTTCTTGTCCACATAGGTAAATTAGTACTAATGTCGAGTCTATTGTTAAATAAGTCTCCCAAGACTGATTTAATTCGTTTACTCTCAGAAAAAATTTGTAATATAAATCCATCTTCATTTGTTGTTGTTGATTCTTCAGCATATATGTCAAGAGCAGCAGATATTTCAGGAGTATACTCCATACTTTCATAATCATAAAAAGACGCTAATCGAGTTGGTTCATAATAAACCGCCTGACTGTAAAGATTATTTTCAATCTTCTGCCATTGTTGACCTAAGTAAAGTGTTTGTTGTGCCTGTAATTTCTCTCTTTCGTATTCTTGTTTGTTAGGTGTTTTTAATAACTCCTTTTTATCAAACTTAAAGACAGGGGCTTGTTGGTCCAGTGTAGAATCGGGACCAAAAACTTTTGTAAGTCTTTGCCATATAGTATAATTGTCTTCCATGTTCTTTTTTACATAAATAGTAAGTTTATTATAATTAAACTAAAGATTTAAAAACTTCCAAATAACCAGGAATTATTCTTATAATCATCACGAGTAGGATTACTACCTGTTCTGTGGTGGTTAATTCCACCTGGTATTGAAGGCATTCCGGGGTTGAAATCGTTAGAAGTATTTTTAACAGGAGTTTCATTAACCATCCAACTTTCCATCATCGCTTTTGTCTGTTCGGTAACTTTCTCTAATTGTGTGAATGAGTTTTCACCTACATAGATTGCCATAGCTATTGCCATAATAAGGTCATCATGTTGACCTTTTTGGTGGTCAGGTCTACCGTTTATATAAACAAAAGTATTTAATTCGTTCAATAATCTAGAAGAACGTATTGCGAAATTATGTCTCAACGACTCTTCAAATGATGCGACAATCTGAACTCGTTTACTATTAAAGTTCAAACCTGGTATTTTTTCTTGTAAATTAGGATTATACTTCCACTTGTCGGCAGCGTTCGTACCTTCGACATAAAGGTTTTTATAACCCATTTCCTGTAGTTTTCTAGATGTTGAAACGCCCATACCTCCAGTTATATCTATAACGATAAACGCACTATACATAGTCGCCCATTTATATGCAATTTCTGCAACAACATCGGGAGGTACTTTACCTAAATATTCTAATACTTGCTCCCTCTCATCAAAATCAATAATCGTAAATGTGGTAAAATCTTCACTATCTCCACGAGATACATCAATACCCATAATATATTTATGTCCCGGTATTGGCTCTTTCCATTGCCATAACGCCCCACCCATAAATTTGTTTTCAGGGTTCCTTATAAATTTTTCTTTGATGATTTCAATTGTGTCATTTGGGATGACATTATCCCCTGAACCAAGGAAGTTACACTCCAATTCCTGAGCAATTTTTCTTCTGTCGAATTTGAGTTTTTTAGCCATTCCTTCAAACCAAGGAGAATATGCTTTGTATCCATCTAATAATTTTTCTTTTATTTCAACATAATCCCTTTTACGAGGGTGTATATGTGAATAATCTATAATAATTTCGTCATCGTTATAATCTTCACGGTTCAATAAATAATGAACTATATCCTTACACTTAATTAATTTAAAGTCTTTAGCATATCGAGGGTCACGATACCAAAACATTTCAGTAATTTTAAAATCGTTCATACCTCTTAAGGCTTGGTCATAGATAGTGTAGTAAATTGGGTCAAAACCATTAGGGGTTGAGATTACAATCACTTTACCACCCGTAGAAAGTGAAGCCATACATGCAGACCAAAAATCGTCATCTGCATCGATAAATGCAGCTTCATCAAATATTAATATAGTTGGAGTATAACCACGTAGGGCATCTTTAGATGTTGCAACTGCCTTTACCTCACATCCGTTAGATAATTTAAAATGTCGTTGTGAGTTTTTTTCAGCTGAAAATGTTATACCAAACCATGCGGGCCATTGGTCAACAAAGGACCTGACTTTATTTGCGAACTCCATTGAAGTGTCCAATTTATTCGCAATAATAAGTACTTTTTCAGGTTTCTTTTTAGATGCCGTTACAACTTTTTTAGATGCCCAAGCAGCGGTCACTGTAGACACACCAGCTTGTCGATACTTTAATGCAATATTTTCTTCGTGATTGTCGTAATCGTTAATTAGATTAACTTGGTCGGGAAATAACTCTAAAGGTACATATTGTGATTGGGTATTATCGTAAGTTTGTAGGTATGTCTTTAATGCGTAAGGAGTATCCTTTACACATTTCGCATACTCCAATAAAACTTGTTCTCTTGATAATCCCATCTATACACGATAATAGTATTTTATGTTAAAGAAATACCTAAATCGCCTAAAAGTCCTTCAAGACCTCCATAGTCATCATCATCGTCATCATCACTATACTGAGACATCGCATCATCGTATTCTTCTTGACGTAATTCCTCAATGATTTCATCAACCATTTTAGAAACAATTTCTTTACCTTTTTCTGAACCTGAAAGAATCATCTTAGCAACATCGAAAAACTCTTCAGTGTTAAGTGCTGAGAAACGTGAGAATAGATAATTTTGAATTTCTCTCATATCGTCCTCATATAATTTTTCAGGATACGATTCCATAAATTTTTCCCAAATCACAGGACCTAAACGTAAGTCCCATATTTCATATGGTAAAGTATCTTGTGAAGCCATAACCATTTCTGCGGCTTTAGGGTCGTCAGGTAGACCTTGTGTACCCATAACTTCATAAACACCTTTCACTAATTCGTGAACTAAAATAGGGAAAAATAATCCTTTAGCTCTAATAGTTGGTGGGTCTGTGGTCTCGTCTACTTCTTCTTTACCTTCCATACCTTGACCGCTTTGAGCGGCATTCATAACCATTTGGTCAGGTAAAATCCAATATAGTAAGTCGTTTACTGACATTAATACACCATAAAGGTTCAATAAACGAGGATTAAGATTGTTTAACTGCTCTTCAACTAAGTGGAACATATAATGACCTTTTTTTGATGCTCCTTGAATAAGTGAGTTAATAAATCTTCTTTTTGCCTTCTCTAAGTCAAACTTTTCAAAAGCAACCATAAAGTTTTCTAAATCGTCTTCGGCTTCATCTTCAGATACTCCAAATTGTTCAATAACATCTTCATCTTCAGGTTCCTCAGAATCACTTTTCATTCCTGACATATCAATCTGTCCCGGCATTGAGGTTATCTCAACATCGTATTGAAAAGCATCGTCAGGAATTGACATTTCTTGTTTTACTAAGTCAACAGCTAATTGTTCGAGGTAACCTTCATTGTTCGATTCAATTTGTTTTACTTCTTGGACTGCACTCATCATCATCATTTGTAAGTTCATCAATTGATTTTGACTTACTTCTTGAACTCCTGTATATCTTTTAACCTTTTCAACAACATCTTTAAATCTTTTAGATGCGATAAGTTGTTCAAAAGAATTATCAAACTCATCTTCATCCTTACGTGGTAATCCAGGATTATCCGACATAGGTGTCTCACCTTTTTCTAATTTTGACTGAATTGATGGGTCCATTCTTTCAGGTCCATCATATTCTATTTGTTCTTTTACTTTCTTACTCATCTCTAAATGTTATGTTTAAATTATTGAACTTAAGGAAATCCGGCATTTCAGTACCTGCCTTAGGTGCCGGTTTATGTTTTGGTTTGTAAGGACTTTTTCTGTCAGGTTTAGAAGGTGTTTTTGTTGGAGTTTTAACAGGGGCTTCTTTGGTTCCTTGTTCCAATAAATCTTTTTTAGTCATTGTCGGTTTCTTATAATTTCTCAACAAAGATACTAAACTTTCTTCAATTTTACTAACTTTCCTCTGAAAAGATTCGTTCTGTTTTTTTACATCTCTTACACAACGCTCGAATTTTTCATTTTCTTTCTTAGTGTAATCATCTTTTTCTTTACCTTCAAGACCTAATGATGACGTACATACCGCCCATGGGTTATATTTTTCTTTTTTCTTATCCTCAAACATACCTAACGTAGTGATTGGTGTTTTCATCTTAACACTTTTCTTTTTAGTTTCAGAAATACCCATACCGTCATTGGCTTTCATATTGTCAGAAGGACCGTCTTCATTACCTTCAGGGTTTGGGTCCTCATTAGGGTCAATACCTGCAATTTTATTCAAATCATTAGTCATTTGATTCTCATCTAATTCGATATCAACATCATATGGGTCAACCTCTTTAACTGGTTCGAACATCCTAACCATAGCGTAGAATGTTTCGGGAAAATATCGTCTAAGATATCTTCTTTTAGCATCATCAATAAGACCTTCTCTATCTGTTTCATACTCTTCCCAATCATCCCAATAAAAATCTACGGCGTCTTCAGCTGCGGATTCTAACTCAGAAGAAAATGGACTTGGCATACTTTGAGGTTCACCTAAATCCCTGTGAATAGAATCATTCATAATACTTTGGTCCGAAGAACCCCATTCATTTAATTCTTCCTCACCTAATTCTTGTGATATTTTTTGAACTAAGTCATTTGCCTGATTTAAATCATTTTTAATTTTTTCAGTCTTATCCGTAGTACTTTGTTCATTAACAATTTTTTTATGTAAAACATTGATTTGTTTTTCATTAAGGTTTTTAAGAGTTTTAATCGTAAAACCTTCTTTCATTAATTCCATTAATTTATTCTTGGTGCTCATCTTCTATAAAACTTTTTTCGTAATCTAATACAATATCTCTTTCGTAAATTTTATCTTCAACAGATTTTACACTGTCTCCGTAATGGAAAACTAATCTAGTGAGCTTTTCATTAACAATCGCTTCACTATCTTCGTCTTCCCATGCTAAGGCAATAACCCCGTCAATTGAGTCATATACCCCAAAAAAATCAGAATTTTGAATTAAATGTAACTCAATACCTGAATTTCTAAGGACTCCAACTTTCTTTATAAACTGAATATGGGGTGGTGAAGGGTTCCCATTAGCTGGTTGCGAGTCCCATTCATCACCCCATACATCGTTATCATCTGAAAAGATGAATTCATATATGTTATCACCCTTAAAATTGGGTCCTAGTTCATTTACATAAACTAATTTCATAGTAACTCACCTTTTGGAGATACTTTATATTGTTTACCGTCAGCTTCAAAAACTAAATTACTCTTATTTGTTTTTCCTAAAAATTTGATATTATCGTTTTCTTTAACTAAAAACTCAGAAGTTAATTCTTGTTCGATAGTTTCTGACAATCTTTTTATTTCTTTTTTAACTGTAATGTTTTGTACTTTTTCAGTTAAAAATTTTTTAATTTTTTTTCCTTCATTAATTTGTTTTTCATCTTCAGAAATAACAAAGTATTTTTCCAAAACTTTATCTATTTTAGATTCTTTGAATAACTCATCAACCATATATTTCATAGAATCCCCTTCTGCCATTTCACCTTCAGGTTCAGCCATTTCTTCATCTTCGAAATCTAAGTCTAAATCTAAGTCTAAATCTTCTTCACCTGCATCTACATCTATATCAACGTCACCGTCCATACCGTAATCGATTTCATCTTCCTCAAAATTATCTAAAATATCTTCTTTATCTTCTTCAGATAGTTTTTCTAATTCAACGGCAGAAATTATTGAATTTAAAACATACTTAATATCTTCAGAAGAAAGTCCTTGATTTTTATCAAACATTCTAAGTTTTTGACCTAACTTACCTGTTAATTTTTGAATAGCCTTAAACGAGCCTTCTTCTTCGTCTTCTTCACCATCCATAGGTTCTTCATCACCCATACCCATTTCTTCACCATCCATAGGTTCTTCATCACCCATATCTAAATCCAAATCTAAGTCTAACTCTTCACCACCCTCATCAGATGGTTCTTCAACACTCATATCTAAATCTAATTCAGGTTCCATAGCCGGTACCTCAACTTCAGGTTCTACCTCAGGTTTAGGTGTTTTTAATACAAATTTCTTTTGTTCACCAATTAAGTTAATGCCTTCTTCATTTTCATGAATTCTATTTAACTCACCCGCAAGTAAATTAATTTTCTTCATTGCTTGAGAATAAGATTTATGGTATTTTCTATTCTTCATAGGTTCAATGTAATCAAACTCTGATTCATTAATTCCTTTCTTAACAATATAACCTAATTTTTCTTTTACAATTCCATAGTAGTTACCGTCCGCCAGTTGAATTGAATAATCAGCTGAGGAAGTTTTACTTTCATTTACGGTAGATGGTTTTGAACCATAATTAGCTATTTCAAGAATTCTACTAATTTTTTCTTGACCTTCTAATTTTTCACTACCTAGAGGATTTAAATCTGCCATTTCTATATTTTTTAATTTAATTTTTTAGTTGTATACACCATTACCACCAAGTTTAACAGTTCCACATTGAATGGATTCGGCACCATCTGCTTCACTATAAATTGCGTGTGGAGTTTCCGTTCCACCCGTATAAATTATATATTCATTATCTGTACATGCTGTAATTGCCATAATAGTTTTTTATAATAAATATATCATAAGTTAAGAATTTCCATTTTTTCTTATCTTACGTGATAATTATACTTTATTTATTGGGACAATGATAGTCGGTCATCCATTACTTTATTTTGAAAATCAAATAACTTTTGAATGTATCCATTTCTCCTTAAGAATTTAAAAACTAAATTTTCGTATGAGTATTCACCATCACCCTCTAATCCTGATTGCCTATACTTTTTTAACCTATCTTTAAGTTTGTCTATTTTTTCGTTTGATTTTTCCAAATCTTCATCACCGTTCTCAATATCTTCAATAACCGCATCAATCATATCTTCCCACTGACCAACCTTTTCTTTAATGATTTCATTATTAATTTCGACCTCCTCTTTAGATGGTTCAATTATCCATTCATCATATAAGACAGAATATACTCCTGTGGATATGTGGGGTTCATTTGTGTCCTGGACATATAATTCAACTTCATAACCTTTAACTGTTATATCGTGAGTTGAGTTAAATAAAGTTTTTTTCAATTTAAATAAATCTTGAAATAATTCTTTTTCAGGTCCAGATTCATTAAAGTCATACATCACATGTAAATCGATATCTGAAAACTCAGACCAATTATAATTTGATAGTGAACCTGTCATAGTAATATCTTGTATGAAAATTTCATACCCTAAAAATTCAATGAATTTTTCAGATATTTCAATAAGTCTTAGACGTATTTCTTCTTTCATTTTGGCATCAGAAGACGAGTCAGGGTTTTCCCATATTGTAGGGTTTAACTCGTCTTTAACGTTAAAGCTTGAAAGTATCTTACCAAAGTTCTCCATGTATTATAAATAGTGTAAAGAATTACTTTGTGATTTTTTTGTATTTGTATTTCTTGGATATCTCAATATTAAAGAATTTTCCTTGAGATTCTGCCATTCTAAATTTAGTATAAACATTATGTGGTACTTTTTCGTACTCATACTCTATACCGTTTTTAAAGGTGGCGGTTAGTTTCTCCTCACCCGTATCATAAACTGTTTTCATTAAGTTTGATGATTCAATTTCATTGATGATTAATTTACCATCGATTTTTTCACTCTTAATAGCCATAACATATTTTTTAGATAAGTATAAGAATTATTGTAAAATAAAAAACCCCTCTTTGTGGGGGGTTTTGTTTAAAATATTATATTATGTTAAGATTGAGGTATTATAACCCATGGACCTTTGTATGGGGTAGTTACTTTAATCATAACCTTACCTCCTTCACATTTCCAATTACCCTTAACTTCTATTGATTCTGTTGATTCTAAAATTGCAAATCTATTATTGTCAAAGAATATATAATCAATACCCTGTATTAATTTAGGTACTCCTCCCTTTACTTTAGAGTTTACCTTTGAGTCGTCAAATTGGTCTAAACATTTTTTCATCTCACCGATATCTCCACCTGGTACGTTACCGTCTCCTGATGAACCTGAAGTTCCTGATGAACCATCTGTACCGTCCGTACCTTCTTCACTTCCTTGGTCACCTGATTGGTCTTTAGTTTTGTCGTCACAAAGTTCAGGGAACATCTTACACCAAGTAATATCTCCAACAATACCATCGTCTTTGATTTTTTGTTCTCTTTGGTACTCTTTTAATTTAGTTAATGTATCGTTACCGAAAATTCCGTCAGGATTTAACCCTAACTTACATTGGATAACATTAATAACATCAATAACACCTTTATATACATCTTTTTCGGCCAATTTTTGACCACCTCTTCTGATTGTCCATTTCGCAGGGCCTGTGATTTTTTCAATCCAGTTCTTAACTTCAGGTTTTTCTAAAACTTCGTTAATTTTTTCACAGTCAAAAACAACTTCTTCGTTTTCGGTTTGACCTGTTTGTGAACCATCAGTAGTTTCTTCCTCTTCTTGTTCTTTTAAATATTGTTTAGTAGTGGCGGTTTTATGCATACCTAAAATTCTATTTTTTTCTGATTCGTCTATTCTAAATAATCTTTTCATAATTAAATTCTTTTACATATAAATATATTATAAAGTAAAAAAACCCCTCTTTGTGAGAGGGGTTAATAATTAGGATTCAAGTTTTTTAATTTGGTCTCTTAGTTTAATAGACTCTTCAAAGTCCTCATTTTCAATCGACTCTTTAAGTTTTTGTTTCAAATCGTCAATCTTTTCTTGGTTTACCTCAAGACTTTTTATCTTGTCCCTTAATTCCGCAGCCTTCTCAAACTCTTGTGAATCAACCGAAATTTTCAACTCAGACTTCAATTCTTGTAGTTTATTATTTGAATTTTGTGTTTTACTACCATTGACATTGTTTCTAATTAAAGTTGTAATTATATACGTCCCATCATCAGAAACAAAACTTTCTTTGGTCCACTCACCATCTTCATCCACACCATTCTCAACGTCACGTTTCCCTATGACGTATAACGGTTTATTATCAAAGATTGAATTCATTTCATTAAACATAGAGTCTAAATCTCCAAAAAGGTTATTAAATTTTCTTTTTCCAAACATTTTTTTAGGTTTTTTAAAATTATTGTTTATCTTTGTATCGACAAATATACAAAAGTATGCCAACTATCTAAAAATGTCATTTTTACAAATTTTGTTGAGTTGTTGTGACAATATGTCATTAGATAAAATAAATTTATGTCAAAATGACAAATGTTTGATAATTACATTATTTTTGTTATATTTGAAATGTTAAAACTAAAAAAATAATTATGATAGAATCAGTAGACCCTAATGAAAAAGGTGGACGTAAGTCTAAAGATGTAAGTAATTCTAAAACACCTGTTTTAGATAACTTTTCACGTGACTTGATTAAACATGCGGAACAGGGTAAGTTAGACCCAGTGGTTGGTCGTGAACGAGAGATTAACCGAATCGCACAAATTCTTTCTCGTAGGAAGAAAAATAACCCTATTATTATTGGGGAACCTGGTGCAGGTAAGACAGCAATTGTTGAAGGTCTTGCTATGAAAATTTTTGAGGGTGATTGTCCTCAAAATCTATGTGATAAAAGAATAGTATCATTAGATATGACTTCGATTGTTGCGGGGACCAAATATCGAGGACAATTCGAAGAACGACTTAAAGTGATTTTGGATGAACTATACGAAAATCCTGATATTATTGTTTTTATCGATGAGATTCACACTATTATAGGTGCTGGAAATTCTTCAGGTTCTTTAGATGCCTCTAATATCTTTAAACCCGCATTGGCACGTGGAGAACTTCAATGTATCGGAGCAACGACTATCGATGAGTATCGTGAGAATATTGAGAAGGATGGAGCTCTTGAGCGTCGTTTTCAAAAAGTAGTTGTGGATGGTGCAACTCCTGATGAAACAATGGAAATCTTACAAAACTTAAAGTCTCGTTACGAAGAACACCACAAAGTTTCTTACTCGGATGAATCGTTACAGGCGTGTGTATCCTTAGCGGATAGATATATTACAGATAGAGAATTCCCTGATAAGGCAATTGACATTATGGATGAGGTAGGAGCAAGAGCACAGATTAATGTTAAATTACCAGAGTCGATTGAGAAATTAAAAGAAGAAGCGTCTTTAATTAAAGATGAGAAAATACAGGTAGTTAAGTCTCAAAAATATGAAAAGGCAGCTGAGTTACGTGATAAGGAGAAGAAAATTCTTAAGAAACTTGAAGATGAGAAACTAAGGTTTGAGAAAGAGAAAAACAATAGTCGTAAACCGATTACTGAAGATATGGTATATGACGTAGTTGCAACTATGACTAAAATACCCGTCAATAAATTAAACTCGGATGATAAGGAATCACTACTTAGTTTAGAAAATAATCTAAACAGTAAAGTTATCGGACAGGAAGGTGCAGTTAAAAAGATTTCAAAGGCAATCCGTAGAAACCGAGTAGGTATTAAGGACCCTAACCGTCCAATCGGTTCATTCATCTTCTTAGGTTCAACGGGTATTGGTAAAACTCACTTGGCCAAGCAATTGGCGAAAGAAATCTTCGGAGATGAAGAATCACTTATCCGTATGGATATGAGTGAATACCAAGAGAAATACACAATGTCTCGTTTGATTGGTTCTCCTCCGGGATATGTAGGTCACGACCAAGGGGGGCAACTTACCGAAGCGGTTAAAAACAAACCTTACTCAGTGGTATTGTTTGATGAGATTGAAAAGGCAAATAAAGACATCTTCTCATTGTTACTTCAGATGATGGACGATGGTCACTTAACCGATAGTTTCGGTCGTAAAATCAACTTCAAGAACTGTTTGATTATTATGACATCTAACTTAGGTGTGAAGAAACTACAGGACTTTGGAACAGGAGTTGGTTTTGACACTAATAATAGAATGTCAAACGATGAAGAGATGAAAAAGACGCTCTTACAAAAAGAGTTAAAGAATCATTTCACTCCTGAGTTTTTAAACCGTGTGGACGAAGTAGTAGTATTTAATCCACTTAAAGAAACTGAGGTTCGTAAGATTGTTGACATTGAATTGATGAAACTAACTGACCGATTAGAGAACATGAACTATAACATTACTATTTCGGATGAAGTTAAAGATTTCATATCAAAAGTAGGGTTTGATGAGAAGTATGGGGCAAGACCTATCAAGAGAGCGATTCAAGAGAAGATTGAAGACCTAATTTCTGAGGAAGTGTTAAGAGGTACCATTAGTGAAGAACAATCATTTACGGTGGTAATGAAAGATGATGAAGAGTTAGAAATAAAAGAAGGGAATTAATTTCCTTCTTTTATTAGGAAAGTCCTAATAAAACCTTTATATTTGTTGACTAATAAAATTATAAACATGGAAAAAACACAACTTAACAGACTCAAAGACGTATTGTCCGTACCGACAAAAACATATCAGGAAGATAATATGGTTAACTATATACGAGAAGTATTAGATACTATTCCTGGTGTAAAATATTACACAGATGATATGGATAATGTATATGCCACTAAAGGGGTGTTAAGTGAAAGCGAATACTATCCAATGTTTATCGCACATACAGATACCGTTCATCAATTAGTTGACCAAATTATAGTCAAAGAAGAGATGTTAATTAAACCGAATACTTTTGGGGTTAAATTTAATGACCAATCTTTTTTATCTTTAAAGGGTTACACCTCCGATGATAACCCAACAGGTATTGGTGGTGATGATAAATGTGGCGTGTTTTTGGCCTTAGAATTACTTCTTACATTACCTAAAGTAAAGGTAGGTTTATTTGTGTCTGAGGAAACTGGTTGTCACGGGTCTAGCAAATGTGACCCTAACTTTTTAAAAGATGTTGGTTACGCAATTCAATTTGACGCACCAGGTAATTCTTTAATAACTGAAGTGTGTTCGGGAACAAGACTGTATGAGAAAGATGGGGAGTTCATTAACCTAATTAAACCCTTATTTGAGGAATCTATGGAGGTCGTATCAGATGAACAATCACACCCATATACGGATGTTTCACAAATTAAAAGAAAGGGTGATTTTAGTTGTATTAACTTCTCTTGTGGGTATTACAATATGCACACCAAAGATGAGTTTGTAGTTGTCGATGATATGGAACGAGCACTCGCTTTTGCAATAGAATCTGTATCAGTATTAGGTCTTAATAAATACCGATACGAATACCAACAACCTACATGGAAGTCGTATGGGGATTTGTTTGATGTTAATGATTTTGACGATGACACTCTATTTGAAGATGAAATCGACATGGAAAGACTAACCGTTACTACCTCAGATGAGGGTATGACAATCGAATCAAAGTTTACTGGAGATATGGTTATGTTAGATAATGAAGAAATGTTAGAGATATATGAAGTTATTAGGGACCAACTAATTAGTAAATTAACTTATTAATCCTCAAAAGGGTCAAATAATTGGTAATTTGTCAGTAATTGTTGAATTGTCTTTAGTTTGGCCCTTCCTTTTTTAAATCCATAATTATTACCTCTTCTTAATAATTCAAATGATATTTTATTATCTTCAGGGTGTACTTGTTTTAATTGTAAAAAGACATCCCCATCGGTTGTTTCGACAGGTATGGGGACGTTGAACCCGTAATTGTTTTCTACGTAACTATATATCGTTTTAAACTCATCTATAGATTTATAATCTACATTGTTCTCTAATTTTTCAATTAAATTATCAAGAGCAGTATCCATATCATCATCGAAATGATATTTAAAAGTTTCTTCATCCCTTTCCTCATATCCCATCTCTCTTGGGTCCCTAACAAAAGTAACTTTAGATTCTACATAACTCTTTAATAATTGGTCTAAGGTGTATCCTGAATAATAATCTAAATTATCCTCATACATCTCAATTAGTCTATCTGTAGATATTTTATATTCAGTAAAACAAGTTGAATTTTCTTCTTTTACGAACCCTATGTCTGAATATATGTTACATAATTCTTCATTTAAGGCATTACTCACCCCTTTTGCCATTGATTCATCTTCCGCAGTGGAATATGCGTACTCGAATCTATCTATAAAGTCAGAGTCAAAATTTAATAAGTATTTTCCTATTTTTTCTTCGCAATTTGTTATTTTTAATTTATAAAGGTCATAGAAATCTTTCTCATCATTACTTTTTTGAATATATTTTTTTAAAGATTCTTTATCCATTGCCGGTGCCGTTACACTAAAACAATTAATTAATTCAGAACCCATGATTTTAAACACTTGTCTAAGTTTTTTAAGATGAGATTGATTAAACGCATACATTGGGTAACCTTCACTCATATCATCACCAAATTGATATGTGTCATAATAATTTCCTTCATACCCATAAGGTTGTTCTAACGCATATTCAACATTTTTTAATTCATATTCATCCACTTCTTCTGAAAATAAATTTAAATATTCTTCGACATCACTAAATGACAAATAAACATACTCACTATCCATACTTTCAAAATAAGGTGCCGAAAGTTTTTGAGATTTAGATGAACGAGTATCGTTTTTAACCTTTTTCAATTTTTGATAGTCGTCATCTCCCTGAATTAATTTTTTAAGTAAGTCTGATATAGGTTCAAAACGGCCCAACATAAAATCAATACCTCGATTATTATCCTGTTGGTCCCAAGCACTTGTGATACCATCATTATCAATATGTAACGCCATTTTTCCTAAGGTTGAGTGACCTGTGGCGGATTTATCTATGATATAGTAAAGTCTACCTTCTTTGGTGTATCTTTTAAAGTACGAATCATCATTTTTACTTGTAGTACACCATTTTGTGTTTCGACCATAATAACATGATGCCCCGTGAGTGTATGGTTGAACAATTAAAAATCTATTGTCTTCATATATCCTATCAGACTCGTTTTTGGCTCCCCTCTCTTTTTCTTTTTGAACATTTCTTAAATATACTGCGTTTAAAACCGCTTGAAGTCCCCAAATAGAATCGTATTTATTAATATCTTTAGGTCCTGTCAGAATCTTATTACCATTTACCAATGATGAGGTAGTCTCGGCATATGTAATATCTTCAGGTGTAATGGATGATGACAACTTATGGAACTTTTCAATAAGTTCAATGAAAAGATTTACATTGTCGGCAATTGAATATGTTAATCGGGACCCCAAACCAATCATTTGCTTAATCATCCACTCAGAGTATTTCTTAGTGGGTGAAGGGTCACCATCAATAAGTTTTTCTAATAATTCAATTGCATCTGCAAACGTTTCACTATCTTTGTACTTATCAATTAGAGTTTCTTTCTTACCCTCGAGTAAAATATTAAGGAATTTCATTTAAAAACTTTTATTATAAATACTTGATAGTTTGGATAATTCATGATTTATCCGTATATTTGAATTATAAACAAATACACCATATGAAAAAAATAATCTTAATATTACTTTTATTGCCTTTATCGGTATTCTCACAATCAGATGAAATGATTGACTCTGTTAATTACTACTTTGGTATTTTACTAAACAATGAAAGAGATAGTGTAAATCAACACAATTCAAGTGACAAATCTTTCAAAAAATTAAACATGTTAAAGGTTGAGACTGATAAACGTAAGTTTATTAACCCAACTAAACATATTAATTATTTAGTACGTACTATATCAAATCCGAAATCCAAAACATATCGTCCACATTCAACAACAAATTTTGAGAATACTTTAATAGAGTTCTGGTGGTCCCCTGAGGAAGACCCAAAAACTACGGCTAAAATGTTTTTTGATACATGGAAAAAATCACACGGCCATTATATATTAATGATAAATGGTGAGAAATGGTCAAATAGTCATTTTGATACTTTCAAAATACTTTATAAGTCAGAGATAAATGTCGGTAAGGGCCAATATCCATTCTTAGTTGCCACTTACACAGTGTTTTGATTATATAGTGACTATAATAAAAAAAAGGAGGTAGACCTCCTTTTTTTTATTTAATATGCTGTATGATTATTAAAATATTGGACACAATGTAGTACCTACATTTTTCGAACTACCACCTTTAAATCTAAACGTTGGTGGTATAAATTTAATTTTAGTCTTACCTCTCTTATAAGCCGAAACAGTAATTATAAACCCATCACCTCCACTAATTGTAGGTTGTGATGTAATGTCGTCCGATTCTTTGATTCTAGGTATAACTGCAAATGTTATGATGACTTTAGCTTGTTGAGCATCTAAGTAATCTTTATGTTGTGAACCTTTATTCCTGTCCCAATCAGGTCCTGATGTTCCATCACCATTCTCACCTTTAGCATTGATACTCTCAGTGAAGTCTTTTGCTATTACTATGTTTTTAGAGTTACTATCAAGGTATTTCTTAACCATATTCATCATAGATTTAGCTCTATCTTCAGAAAGTCTTAAGAAACCTTCAGTATCGTTAGGGTCTTTAGGGTTAGTAGTGTACGGTGCAGGTAATTTACTTTGTGGGACTTTTGACGATGATGACACTATAGTAATATCCTTTATTAAGTATCTACCAGGAAATGTAACACTACTATCGGTGTTATTTTTTATCATAGATTTTCTATTCTCTTCTAATATTTTTGTAAATATTGAATCAAACTGAGCAATATACTCAGTTTTTAAGTTAGGTGAACCCGTTGCAAATTTATTACCTAAAGGTATGTCTGAATCTGAAAACACCATTTTAGGTACTTCCACTTGTCCACCTGGTTTCGCTTCTGACTTTTGAGTTTTAGTGTTATCTACTATAACCGAACGAGTATCACGTTTAGTACGTTCAAATGCATCCATTAGACTTTCTGATGATTTAACAACATAAGCGTAAAATGCTGGATTAATCTCTTTTGAACTATCCATAATCGATTTAGACTCCTCATCCATCATACTATATAGTTTATTAAACATTTTAAGTCTTTTCTTACCTAAATCAGTGGTAACTAACTTATACTCTTTAAGTCCTTCTGAATTTTTAGTACCACTTTCTGAAGAAATATATATTTGAGCCGTGTAAAGTGCCCACTGTAACTCTGTTGGCTCTGGCGATATCACAGCACTTTTATCGTCCCATTTTTGTTTTTTAACCGCAATTTTATCAACAAGTTTGTCGTAATTATCGTCTTCGGTACTTCTGGTTCTATCCATGTCATAACCACCTCGAGTTGTTTTTTTGAAACTCTGTTCCTTTATTACGTTTTTAACGATAATCTTTAAATCGTTTTCAGTTAACCTTATAACATTTTTCATATTTTCTTATTTTTACTATTATAAATAGTTGTTTACTACAAAAAAAGTATTTATATTTGTATTCAGAAACAAAGGTTCTTTGAAATTATGGGGGTGAATGGAATTGATTGGCAGGGTCAGTTGCACGGGGCACGTAGTGAGATGTTATCTATCACTTTAATCTATGATGGCAATTTTGTAATCGGCGAAACTTTCGCAAAACTTCAGGCAGTAGGTCTCCTACGTACTGAAGAAGTAGCTGTAGCGTAAGACGTTAACAGTGAATCGGGTCGGTCAGGACATGTACCTATGAACAGAAGTCCGTTGTTGTGGTGGAAAAACGATTAAACCCTAAATTGAGTCGTACATCTATTGGTGATGGAGGATGTAAAAATTCAATCACATATTTCGGAACATTGTGAACTAATGTTGACCTAAACGTGTAGTCCTTTGTAGGTGGACTGAACAAGACGCGGGTTTAACAGGGGACCCATTCAATAGTGATATTGAATTAAAAATCGGATGAATTGCTGGAACGCTAAGTCGGAAACGATACGCCAATCAGCAGCCAAGTCTAAGATACATCTTAGAAAGGTTCAGAGACTAGTGGAGAGATAGAGTTCTCTTAATAACCACATTAGCGTCCGACATCTCAATGAGATGATGATATAGTCCATACAGTATAGAAATATATTGAGTATATGCGAAACCCGCCACCTCCACTACTGGGAGAAGAAGGATAAAACCATCTTCTCCCTTTTTTCTTTCATGTCGTCAGTATACTTACCATTTCTTGGTGTCAGTTTAATGTACTGTTCGGTAACTATCGTTTTCCTATGTTTCTTTTTAGGATGATAACTATTGACATGTTTTATAACCGATAATGCGCTGTTATATTTGTAAGTTAAATCATAACTGTCTGAATGGGTTTCTTTTCTTGCCGGTTTCTTAACTATATGTCCTTTAACGTTAATTTCCAATAATATAAAATCTCTAATAGATTCTAATAATTCTTTTTCTACGTTAGTGAACCCAACGACTACTGTCTTATTTTTATTTTTATTCGGACTAACCATTGTGATATAACCATCAGCATCAAAAAATCCAGATATATAATTCCAATTCATAATAATATTTTATTATAAATATGTGGAGGTGAAGTAAATTACTAACTTCTCTAAAAAATATTATTTTTGTGGTTTAAATAAAAAAAACTATATTTGTAATGGTGCCTTTATAAATTCTATATTTTTTCGTTTTATTTAAACATAAATAGAAATTACAGTTGATTATTCCAATAATAATGTTGTGGATTTATAAAATTTACCTTATATTTGTATTGTCAATAAGGACATAAACCACTAAAAAAAAATAAATCATGACAGTAACGGGAATCAACATCGAGGAAAAAGTAAGAAACTACCAAGGACAGAGTAATTTTATCAACAACCTAAAGACAGGTCTACAAAAGTACGGTCGTCTAACACCAAAACAATTTGAAGCTGCAAAAAAAGTAATTATGAACGATGAGCGTAAAAAAGACATTAATATCGAAGAACTTCCAACTAACCTTAGAGCAATTGTTGAGTACACAGGAGAGTCTAATTTTGTTAACGACTTAAAAATGAAGTACAAAAAGTACCGTCAGCTTACTGAAAAACAAATATCTGCAGGTTACAAAGCTATTGACCGTGAAATTCAAAAAGACTCACAAAAAGACTTAAACCTTCGATTAGTAGGGAATACTATCAAAATCGGACGTAAAGTCGCAATGGGTATCAAAGAGAATTACGACTTAGATTTCCACCCAATTTTGGTTGATGTTACTGAAGTGATGACCATCTCAAATAAAGCTTTCAAATTGAAGGCGAAACTCACAAAAGAAAACGGTGGTATTTGTCGTTGTTGCGGTAGAACTCTTACAGACGAAATGTCTCAGGTTACAGGAATCGGACCGGTATGTGCTAGATATGTTGGAGTTAAACACCCAAAAAATGTGAAAGAAGTTGAAAAATTCAAAGAAGACATGTCAAACAAAATTGACGAAATCGGAGAATTTGAGTTTTGGATTCCAAAAAGAGCAATTGTACAGTGGAACGGAACGGCAGGTGTCATGATGAGATGGTAAAAATGAATGGGGGTCAATGACCCCCATTTTTAATTTACACATTAGTGGTGGTTATAATTGGTTAAAATTATATGAGCACCATTACAAATATAGTTTTTTTTTATTTAAATCACAAAAATA
>Ga0209138_1000038_pt1 | contig 138269 bp, 150 predicted proteins | sample SaaInl3SG_22_DNA_FD_184645 | JGI IMG/M metagenome (GOLD analysis project Ga0209138, IMG submission 184645) | Marine microbial communities from expanding oxygen minimum zones in the Saanich Inlet - ESP_153SG_22_DNA (SPAdes) (version 2) | ecosystem: Environmental > Aquatic > Marine > Intertidal...
ATTGGGAGTATGTAGGCAAACAGCCAGCCAGTGATTATTCTTTTAGTTTGCCTGTAATAAATCAAGAGACAGGTGAAAAATCCATTTACTGGAAATTAGAGAAGTAAATAAAACATATTCAGCGGGTATTGTGTAATGGTAAGACCTTAGCCTTCCAAGCTAATGATAGGAGTTCGATTCTCCTTACCCGCTCCAAGATAGTGTGGCGACTTAATACGCTCGCGTGAGCCAACGGTTAGCTCATACCAATAACTTCAGAGGAGATTGTATAATGAATTATTGGGAAAAGTTATTTCATACCTGTGCTATTGTTTGGGGTATGACTTTTTTAATTGCCGTTAGCGGAGTAGCACACGCAGAAATTAATGATAAAAATGTAATGGGAGTTGTTGAGCACCATTATAAAACTGTAATTCAACAGCATCCTTATACTGTAGAAGTTTGTAAAGATGTACACGTACCTGGTGACAAAACCGGTGATGCTCTTACAGGGGCAATCATTGGAGGTGTTATTGGAAACAATGTTACTAAGAATGTTGAAAACGGTGCGGCTGTCGGTGCGTTGCTTGGAGGTATTATTGGTCACAATAATTCAAAAGCAAAGGGTGGCGTGAAAAGACAATGTCAAACCGAAACACGTTACAATGAAACTTCAAATGAAGTTTATAGTCATAGTGTAATTACATTTTGGTATGATGGTAAGCAACAGAAAATGCGGTTTACCAGATAAAGAATAGGATAGGTGGGTGAGTGGCTTAAACCAGTGGATTGCTAATCCGCCGTACGCAGTAATGTGTACCGAGGGTTCGAATCCCTCCCTATCCGCCATTTTAGGAGATGAAGATGTTAATGAATTTTTTTAAAAAACTGTTTGGTGGAACACAACGTTCAATTGACCTTTCTCAACACCGAGCACACAGTCATCGCTACGAAGACATGTGTATGTAATTTAGGAGAACTTATGTCAGACGGAGGCAAAGGTGATGGAAGAAGAAAAAGCGCAGATGACGCAAAGTATGCAGAAGGATGGGACCGAATCTTTGGAAACAAAGATCGCCGAAATGAAGGGGATACCAACAAAGGACAATCTCCTGACAATGCTAAAAGAACAGGTAGTTGAAGTAACTTTTACTAAACTTAACGGAGAGGACAGAGTAATGCCCTGTACTCTTATACCAAGTTATCTACCGCCCGCAAAGAAAGACGATCCAACAACACAGAAGAAAGTTCGCGAAATCTCTGATAAAGTGATTGTTGCTTGGGCGGTAGAATCTAAAGGATTCCGCAGTTTTCGTTACGATAGGATAAAAAATATCAAGCTCTTAGACTAACAGTTAAATAGCTGTATGTCATATATTGGAAACTGCGCCTCAATCATTGATTGGAATACTGTTGTACAAGAGTTGGAAAATACTACTGGTACATTTAGAGGGTTTGAAACACCTTACGAAAATCCAGTCACACTCGACCTAGTCGATAACAAAGCACCTTTGGAATATGATTATCTACGTGATAATGATGATATAAACAAAGCATATTCAGAAAATGAGGCTCTTCAATTTTATACATACACTGCTGGTAAATCATACAGCAGAAATATAGACAACAAATTCGCCGAATGGTTAGGGGTTGATGTTTCTCTAAGTTGGATCAGTAAAGTAGGTGTTGGCAAAGTTGCGGCACCGCACATTGATGACGAAGAAGTCTACTGGTCAAAAGAACAATTTCCAAATAGAAAACTACTAAGATACCATTGCCATATTTCTTCACCTGAAATGGGTGCAGCATTTATGGTAGAAAAAGAATGTTATCATATGGCCGAACTTGGTGATGTATATCAATGGCCAAGCGCAGACAGTTTACACTGCGGAGTTAATGGTAGTACAAAAACTAAATTCCTATATCATTTTATAGGAGTACAGAAATGAACATATACCATAGGTTTATTGATTTACCTTTTGAAATATCAAAACCCAAACAATTCGATAACAGCATTGACAGTTTTATTACATACGTTGGACGTGATGCTGTACCTCCAGAACTAGAACCTTGGCTGGATTCATTTGGTCTTACATTAAGTAATGTAATTGAAGGTTTTTATTCAGCACCTAACGGCGGTGAAGTTCCTGTACACAATGATACTATAACTAAGCCTGGCGAACACGATGCTATTAAAATTAACATGACGTGGGGTCCACAACATAGTGTTACAAGATGGTGGCGAGCAAAATCTGAAGACAACCTTATAGAGATAGTACACGACGAAACGGAAGTGAATAACGGATTTGCCGAAGCAGGCATTGTACCTGATATCGAATGTTACAAATGCTATTCAGCACAACTTCATCATTTAGATCTTGTACACGAACAAGTAATTAATCAACCTAGCATACTTAATGTTGGTCAATTACATTCAACATACAATCCAGACCCAACCGAGCATAGATGGACATTATCTTTTACTCCGCTTAAAGAAGGAAAACTAATTAACTTCGATCAAGCATTAACTATATTTGAATCATGTATAAAAAATTAAAAATTATTTTTCCGAAAGACCCTGACAAAAACTATTTTAGTTTTAAAAAGCAGAGATATGTAAACGACCTTAATATCTTTATCAACGATTCTCTTTTGTGTTCTCACATTAATGATGCTGAAGAATATTTACCGATGGAGATTGATAAAGAAATAGACCTTGATGAGTCTGTTGAAAATAGTATTAAGTTTCAATACAACATGTCTTTTGGTCCGCACACAGAAAAAGTAGACGTTACTTTTAACTTAAAAACAAACGGTGTATGTACTACTACAATATACAGATACAACTATGTAAAAGGTGCTGAAGTATTAGACGATGATTATCTAGTAACATTTTTAGTCAATGACCGTAAAACACTATTAGATAAGACATACCACGAAGGCGATACCAAAGACATTGTTTTTGATAATTATTATTCGTACCCACTAAAAGTAAGATGGTTTAGTTACAAACCATTTACAGATACTAAAAGCATTTATTGGGATGACATTGAATTCAGGTTAGGTTAATGGAATATACAGGATTAATACCAGAAGTACAAAAACCAGTACGTCCAGCATTGCCTCACTGGCGATACGGAGTCATAGAAGATGGTGTCAAGAAAATTGATCCGTTACTTCATTACGGATGTTTTACTTTGGGTTTTGAAAATCCTAACATCATAGACAAAGTTTGCCAAGTAATGAAAAACATCAAACCTGAAATTGCTGAAGTTGTAGGTTATGGTGACATACGACTAAATCAAGTAAGTTATGAATTACAAAATAGACTTTATCAAGTAACAGGCGGCTACAATAGTTTTTATGCTTTATCAGGCAGTGACGCAAATGAAGGTGCTGTTAAGTTAGCAAGTGCTTATCATCATTCTAGAGGTAACACTAAAAAAACAAAGATCCTAAGTCTAACACCAAGTTATCATGGAAGCACATATCTCACAAGCTCATTAGGCTGTGATACATTAATGAACGATCCCTTTTACAACTTTAAAGAGTCCGACAACGTAATACGGGTTCATAGGGATTTTTTACACACAGACCAAGACTGGAACGAGATAGGAGCAGTCATGGTTGAAACTTGTTCTTATGGAAGTGATCTAACTCCATTTACAACAGACTTTTGGGAAAAAATTACATACATTCAAAATACATATGATGTATTAATTATTATTGATGATATTTTTATGGGCGGCGGCAAAACTGGCCATTATGTAGGATGGAAGCATTTACCGGTTAAGCCAGATATCTTTACTATGGGCAAAGCAATAACTGGAGGATTCTTTCCGTTAAGCATTACGCTCTATAACCAAAAAGTTAAAGAAGGTCTGCCTTCCAATTTTAGATGGGAGCATGGTTTTACCTATAACTTTAGTATTCCCGGTATTGTAAGTGCTATAGAATATTTAGATATTGTACACAATCAAAATCTTGTTGGACAACATACTAGTTTAGTTAATCGTGCTAAGAATATATTTTTAGATTCAGGTTACACTATTATTAATAATTTTGGATTATATTTTTTAGTACAGAAATATAAGTTTAAAACTATGTATATGATTCCGTTGAATGCTGATGATATCTATTTTAAAGTATTACAGGAAGAAATAAATCGCAAATGATGGATGTTGTTAAAAACTTTTTAACTGATAGTGAATACGAGAAGTTCTTATCATTAGTAGAAACGTGCTCAGTCAAAGAAGAAGGCGAAGCACACTATAATGATGACAACGCTATCCAAGGTTTTGACAATAGTGCTTATATATTAACAACAGAAGAATTTCAAAACTGGTGGCTTGATATATTAAAAAGCAAGAACTACATTAAACATACAGTTACTCCTAAAGATATTATGAGTTTGTATATTGTAGAATCAAGACCTCCATACCATGCTAACTGGCATCGCGACAGCATGGGCGAACTTGACTTAGGAAGTATAATATTATATTTTGGTAGAGATTTTGATGTTCACGATGGCGGACTATTTTTAGCAAAGCAACACGAAACTGACATACAAGGACAATGGGTACTTCCATCAGACAATGTTGGCATTATAAATCCAAATGATGTTGTACACATAGTAACAAAATTTGAAAACAAAGACATAGTAAGAAAGATGGTTATTATGTTTTTAAGACAGAAAGATTTTACATGATTTATACAGAATTCGATCCATTACAAGAAGTAATTGTAGGTGACTCATATGAAGCAAGCGATCTAATCAATCTGCTCCATAAAAGAAATTTAAATGGATTTGATAAAATCCTAGAAGAAACAAAAGAAGATCTTGATAACTTATCTTCACTGTTACAATCTCACGGTGTAATAGTACATAGACCAGATGTATATAGATTTAGCACAAATATAGAGATGCCTACGTTTGATATCAGACTTCCTATGAGTCCGCTAGTTCCACGTGACGCTTACATTGTTCGCGGAAAAACTGTGATACAAACTTATACAAGTCTAACAGATAGATATTTTGACAGCCATTCTTATTATAATATTTTTAAAGACTTATTTGATCAAGGATACAACTGGATTAGTCAACCATCACCTGTACTAAAAAATCTTAATGAAACAGAAAGATGGTTCTTTGACAAAGATGTATATAATAGAGAACTTAATGATAAAGTACTTTGGCATACTGCTACAATGTTTCAGGCAGGCGATGCTGTTATTATTAATAACAAAGGACCTGGTACACAATCTGGTCTAGAATGGATGAAAAGAAATCTTCCTGATACTAGATTTATTACTAATGAGAATACTGTATTTGAAAACTTTGGACACATTGATCACGGGTTTATCTTAATCGATGACGACACTGTAATCCACGCAGGAATAGAATGGGTTCCGGATGCTATTAAAAACAAAAAATTAATTGATATCAAAAAATATCTTCCTGAGCTTAAACTAGAAAGATTTAAACAAGATTATTCACAAAGCGGAAGTAGGTACGATGTTGAATGGGTTGAAAAGTATCTTGAAAACTGGAAGGGATATAATCAAGAAGTATGCTTTGATCTGAATGTAATTATTGTTGACAGTAAAAATATTGTGTGGGGCCGTGAAATACCTGAACTATTTAGATATCTAAAAACATTTGGCATTGAAAGCACTGTTGCTCCTATGCGACATTCTCTATTTTGGGAGGGCGGCATTCATTGTGCTACTTTAGATATTAAAAGAAATGGTGTGTCACGAACAATAATCTAATTTCCGTAACTTTTTATTTCTTCCAAATAATCTTTGTCCCACTTATCGTAGTAATCTGTTTTTTCTAATAGACTTCTAGCAGTAAGTAATTCTTTTTTAGTTTGTACAATTATTAACGGCAAGCATTCATTGCCAGTTTCAACACCGTTAATGTAATTTTTCTTTTCAGGATGATCGGGTAAAAATATATACTTCTTATGTTTCTTATTAAGTTTACGACACAGCGTTTCAAGCTCATCAAATGTAGAATTTACAGCAGTTTCAATGTAAATTGTAATTTGGCTGCCTAAAGGTTCTATATTTTGGATAGATAGTTTTTCCACAGGAATTACGCCGGGCATTCTAGCAAACGGACAAATGCTTTTTCCATTTAGTTCTGGTCTAGACTGCTTTACTTTATTAAGCCATTGAGCAATTACTTTAACTGGATTCATAATGATATTTATAATTTGTCCAAAATGTACATTTAATACTTGACTTCTAGCACAAAGATGTTATTATTAGTATGTTGTGTTAGGCATTGTGTTTAACACAACCGGGAAAGCAAAGGGTAGATGAGGATAGGCAGTTTTTATTTTACAGCTCATTGAAACAGCATGTAAAGTGATAGTTGTGTGCTCCGACATTAGAAAATTTGTTCTTTGCTGGTCGGTGATAAGCAAACTATTTGTTTTTTGAAACTTGTAGTTTGACACTTGTTAATTGTTGTGCTTATTACTTGACCTTTTGCGGACCTGTTAAACTCATTGAAAGGATAAACATGGCGAGAATTACATCTCAAACAGCAATTGAAGCAGTTGGTGGCGACCAATTTTTGTTAATCAGAATGGCCTCATACAGAGCAAGATTGCTTAGTACAGGCACAGACAAACCGAGGGTTGATCCAAAAGACAATAAATGGGGTGTGATAGCTATTAGAGAAATAGAAGAAGGCAAATATACTGTTGAAGAATACGAACAGAATTTATTGGTTGGATTTGAAAAAGAAAAAGCAGATGAGGTAGACGATGAATATCAATCTTAGAAAAGCTAACGCTATTCAAAATCAAATTATTGAAACCATTGCGGAAATTGAAATGCCGCAAACGGTTACTATTAACGAGTTTCAACATGCTGATGTTGAGATAGCAAATGCGAAAGTTACCCTTATGGATAACGATCGAAAACGAGCAATGTTGACTACTGCTCTTTATAATATTCGTGGGTTAGTTTCCGAAGCTAATCAGCAAAGTGGAATTAGTCTTCTACTAACTAAAAGCGCCTTGGCTGAGAAGCGAATTCAGCAAGTTCGCGAACTTGCTAGGATGACTGTAGTAACTCCACTAGAAGTTATCGAAGGACGACTTGAAAAAATCAAATCACGTAAAAGTGATGAGTTTTACGGTCGTGATGAAATTACTTCAGGAATCGTAGGTGCTAAAGATATTAGCCAGTTTAAATCTGAACTGAAAAGTATCCAAAAGCAAAAGCGCAAATACGCTGACGAAATTCTAGAGCTTAACATTAAGACCGAAGTACCTCTTTCTGAGGATACTATTAATGTTTTAACCGAAGCTGGAATTATTTAAATGTCAGAGATTGTAAAATATAAAATTACAATCACAAAGGGTAATGATGTGGATGAACAAATTCACATTGCTGATTATCCATCAATTGAAAAACTTGTAGAAAATTTTTATAATAACGGTGCTGATGCTGTTGAACTGGAGTTATTAGAAACACATGTCGTCAGAAGCTATTAAACCTTACCAACCACTAGCATGGGCATCTACGTTTTGCCTACTTGCGTCAGCGGGACTACTTTCTTTGTACCCTAATGATGTGTATGCTACGTACGGATTTTTTATTGCCAGCACACTTTGGACTATTGTTGGTGTACTTTGGAAAGAAAAGTCATTGATCTTTCTTAACGGATCGCTTACAATAATATATGTAATAGGAATTTTAAAGCATTTGGCAACAATGCTTTGATGACGGTTACTGCCCTTAGCTCAGCTGGATAGAGCAACAGCCTTCTAAGCTGTGGGTCAGAGGTTCGAATCCTCTAGGGCAGGCCAAATCGTGCTACTAGAAAGTAGCACAATGTCGGGAGAGAGATGAAAGGTAGCGTTTCTCTTGTATAAGATAGTCGGAGGGGATCTTGTACGTTTTAACAAAGGAAATTTTCTGTGATTAGAACTATTAAAAATAACGAAGCACACTTAATAACAGGAGACCCTGTAAGACCACATATTCCATTTGAAAAAAGAATGGGCAATGGACGTAATGTTGTTGTCCTAGATGAAAATGGGGAAGTAGGAGCAGTTGTTTGTACAGCATTGGTAAATACCGTGCCAACAACTGAAGAAGAACTATTTGAATATGCTGATCCTATGGGGGACATTCTTGTCGCTTATACCGTGTGGAGTTATACAAAAGGTTCTGGGAGATCAATTATTAATCAATTGCGTGAAAGTGCTATTGATGAAAAATGTTCTCAACTAGTTACACTAAGTCCTAAGACAGAAATGGCGGAGAGATTTCATATTAGCAATGGGGCTAAATGCATCTCTAGGAATGATAGTTCCAACAACTTTGAATATGATCTAGCCTAAGATCGACAACTACGGAGACAGATTTATGAATAAAGGCGTTAAGGTACCGAAGGTTACCTTTAAATATCGTGTACGCACAGACGGACACCCTATCACCTATGTAAGCAAAGATAACGGCGATGCTAATCCATTTGAATGGAAGGACATTACTACTGATGACATTTTCAAAGGTAAGCGAGTTTTAGTATTTTCTCTACCAGGAGCATTTACACCAACTTGTTCAACCTATCAAGTTCCAGGCTTTGAAGAAAACTATGAGAAAATCAAAGGTCTTGGTATTGATGAAGTGTATGTTATTTCAGTGAATGACACTTTCGTTATGCGTAAATGGATGATTGATCAAGAGATTAAAAACATTAAATTTATTCCAGACGGATCTGGAGACTTTACTAGACGCATGGGAATGTTAATTGACAAATCACACTTAGGGTTTGGCTTACGTTCTTGGCGTTATGCTATGGTCGTAAAAGATGGCGAAATTGAAAACTGGTGGGAAGAACCAGGCATCAATGATGATGGTTCAGATAATGATCCTTATGGTGAAACTTCACCGGAGAACTGTATTAGTTGTTTAATTGATAAAGACAGTGTTAGTGAAACATTTGAATTTATCAAAGAACTAGCAGACGCATAAAAACGGAAAGACCTGCCTATTTTGGTAGGTTTTTTCTTGACTTTATTTTGCATTAATAGTATACTAATACTGTTAATGTAGATAAAGGTGATACTATGACAATGCATTTAGCTCGTGGCTTAACGACTCTTAACACTAAGAAACGTAAAAGTAAGACAAAATTTACTAAAAGTCAAATTGAAAAGTGGACTGTTGAAATGCGTGAACACAATAAGCGTATGCGTAAAATTCACTGCCATGATATGCAAATGACCTTAGAAAATTATATTGATTACATTCACGGTCGTTATAAATCAAAAAAGAAAACTGAAACTGTTATGAATATGCCTTGGCATTGTAACGGCCCAGTTAGACGAGAAACTAAAGACATTCCAAGTTACAATTCATCACATAGGTTTGCTCCTTGTACTAAAAAAGAGCCACTACAATACACTGGTGAACGTAAACTTGTAGGTATCGCCACTATGCACAAGAGCAACATGGTTCCTGTGTTTGCGGATGACGATGATAAGAACGGACAACGACAAGCAACAGAAATTGCTAAAATGCGTAGAGGGTAAATTGGATAAAATTTACCTTGTGTTTTAGTGATGACTATGTTACAATTAAACTGTGGCTGTGAGTGGAACATGGCAGACCTCCCTCTATTCTCAATGTGTAGACGGGGATGGGGACCAAACATAGTTTTATGTCCTTTGTAGGTTCGAATCCTACCAGCCGCACCAAATACTGTAATAAGTATTTTAACTTTATATAAAGAGGAAAATAATATGTCACAGACAGTAGACCAAATCAAGGAACAAGTAGAAGCGTTCCTTTCAGAAAATGAAAAGTTCACAAGCGGTAATGCCGCGGCTGGAACTAGAGCTCGTAAGGCTCTTCAAGAAATGACCAAGCTCGCAAAAGCACGTAGAGCAGAAATCACAGAAGAAAAAAACGCCCGTAAAGAAGCAAAGGCTTAATTATGGGCAACGATGACTACGATACTTCTTTTACAATAAGTATACCTTCAATAGAAGACGGTAGCATCGATGGGTTAACAGTCGGTGGCATCACAACCACCGACAGTTCCTATAGTTACAGTCCTTCGTATAGTGTTGATACTTCAACTATGCCTAGTAGTATTACATTTGATAGCAACTATAATGAATTTGACTCTGATCTTATAGTATCAGAAGACGCTGATATTAAACTAGGTAACAAAAGTTTAAAAGAATTTATAAGCAAAATGGAGGATCGACTTGCTATCCTACAACCAGATCCTAAGAAACTAGAAAAGTTCGAAGCACTACGTAAAGCATACGAACATTATAAAACAGTGGAGGCTCTGTGCTTAGATGAAGCTGACGACAACGACCAAGAAACCCTTTATTAAGATCTACGATGATCTTATCCCTAAGTATCTACAGGACTATGTTGAACAAGTTACACTAGGTAGATGCGAAACAGGTGGAGAAGATGATTTAATCTTCCCAACTGTTGAATTTACTTGTAAGTATGAGTCAACAGCAAAAACTATAGATAACTCGACACCTATGAGCTTTGTACACATGTTAAAATCATCGTGTAGACTAAGTCCGCACTTAGAAAACTTTGGGTTAATACCACAAGCGATATGCGCTCATAATGATCTGTTGCTAAAAGATATATTAGTTGGCAGGATCTATATCACTGTACCACATAACACAGATCAAAAAAATTATGAACCTCACACTGACTTGCCATTTGATCACATGGTAGTACTTTACTATGTAAATGATGCTGATGGCGAGACTGTATTTTTTGACGACAATAATAACATTATTCAGTCAGTAGAACCTAAGAAAGGACGGGCAGTTTTATTTGATGGAAAAATTTTACATGGCGGCGGCATACCTACAAAAGGTCCTCGCTGTATTGTAAATTATGATATTCAAGTAATCAAAGGTTGACAACCAAGCACAAAGGTACTATAATAAAAATATACTGTTAAAAGAGGAATATATGTTTACATGGACTTCAAATTTTAATAAGGTAAACAAATTTAAAAATTTTGTTACAGAGATGTATTATAGGAATGTTGACGAACGATACACATACAATGAAAAACCTAAAAGTTTTGAAGAGTATGTATCAGAAAACAAATGGTTTTTAAAAGAAAGATACAAGCAGGAGACAAAAAGTGGCAACGCCTGAAGAAAAGCAAGAATTAGTTGATAACCTTAAAGGTAAACGATATTATAGACTAAGTCTATGGGGATACGGCGGCGAGGCCGCTTACATCAATCTTAACAAACAGCAATATGATTTTTGGAAAAATCATACAGACGAGCATGGCGACAGTGACGCTGTAAACTACATGATTAGCGCAGAAGAACAAGATTACGATTTTGAAAATATAGAATCGATTCCTAAAGAAGCTGACTTTATGATGGATGAAGATGGCGATGGTCGACCATGGTATGAACACCATAACGAATTTAGTCATCAATATGGAGTACCATATGACAGTGCTCGACTTACTATTGACGAAGTTGATAGTATGGAATGGGATGCCAAGACATTAAATGAAGTTGTTCACGACGGAATAGATCTGTCAGAATACATCGATCAACAACATGAAAAGACTGACTATAATCCAGAACTAGTAGAAACAGACGAAGAAGATGAATTTGAAAATCAAGGTGATTATGTTTGTCAGTTTTATAGTTCAGAAAAAGGAACATTTTTTGATGGAGTAATTGAAACTGTGGGAGAGTTTGATCCTAACAAGTTGAGAGTACACATTAACGAATTCCCTAATGGCGAAGACATTATTACTAGTATAGAATATGACGGTAACGATGTCGACAATAACGGCGGTGACACTAACGGAAAAGGTTACTCGGCACACTTCTGGAGTAACATCTAAAATATATGTATTATAGACAACAAGCAGTCGAACGATTTGTCGCTCGAGCAAAAGATATTAAATTTGTAGCGGAAGATACGCTTACAGGAGAAACCCTATTAGGTATATACCTAGTAGGGGATATTCTACAAGATGATAAGTTTAACGACTTCTCAGAAGTTGAAGTAATATTTCATATTGACGGAGATGGGGAAGACGATCCTTATTTGAGCGATCAGCTTACAATCGACTTAGAATTAGCAAGTATACCTGATATTGAAAACTTTAAAGCAATAGTACAGTACAGTCAACCTAATCAACCAAAGATTACACTTTGGTGCCAATCATAATTATTTTTATTTTTTGTGCTGATTAGTTTGTGTTTTTTGTATGAATGCTCTAGTTCTAAACGTCCAACATCTAATAGATCTTGATCAACAGTAACATCAATATTAATTTTAAAATGAGATGCTAACTGTATCCACATATAATCTGGAAACATACTATAATTTGTTCTAGCATAAATCATAGTATTCTTAATGTTATAGTATTTTTCTTTTACTAGATCGATATGTTTATTTCTTTGACCTATGCCGCGCATATCATTCCAAAAATCAGTATCTGTTCTTTGGCTTAATGTGTAATGTACTAATAAAAAGTCAGCAATATCATCTATAGTTTCAGTTAGTCTTTCGTTATATGTTGACCAATCTAATACTTTATTTTTTTGATAGTTGTTAACTGTTTGACTCAGTAACTGTACTCCTGTAATTATAGTGAAAAGAGCATTTGCTTCTAAAGGCTCAACAAATCCAGAACTAAGTCCAATAGCAACTGTGTTGCCCACGCCAGGTAAATTTAATCTTTCAGGTATCCATGAAATTTCTCTAGGGTCCGTTTTCTGATTGTCTACAAAAGAATTAAATTTTCTAACAGCATCTTGTTCGTGAGCATCGCTGAAACAATATCCATTGCCCATTCTGTTAAACAATCCAATTTTAAACTGCCAGCCGTTTGTTCTGGCAATACTTTGTGTATAGTTAACCATTTCTGTTTGGGGATTTATGTAGTCAGACTGAGCAACTATGCTTTTATCAATAGGATTGTCTTTGTATCTATGAAGTTTCGTCGGATATTCGTTTATTAGCAATCTTCTAAAACCTGTACAATCCACGAAAATATCGCCTTGAACTGATTTGCCATTATCAAGCATTAGTTGTGTAATATTGTTATCGGGCTTTATAACACGCTGTACGGTGCCCTGTGTGTGCTTTACGCCGTTGGGTAGGGCAACATACTGCTTAATGTAATTACCCACCTCTTCGGCGTTTATATGCTGACTAACAGCACCTAATTGATTTAAGCAGTTAATATTGTCTTTGTAATGACTAGTATTTCTTTCCATATAAGAAAACTGAGGATTAAAATATCTATCAAATCGATCCAATTTATTATCTTTAATCAGTTTGTATACTACGTCAGTGGTTCTTTGATCTGTGCTATCACTTAATTGTGTTTTATCATAAAACTTAGAAACATCGTTATAAAAGCTGTTAGCAGGTAAAGTATAGTTAAAACTAAAGTATTCTGACTCTCCAGTGTTTGTTACCCAATTAGTAAATTTGTTTGCTAACTTATACACACTGTTGGTATGTCGCATCCAATGATGCCTATCAATACCAAGTTCGGTAAGAAAGAAATCTACGTGTGGTGTGACACTTTCGCCCACTCCAATAATAGGAATCTTGTCAGATTCAATCACTTCAATTTCGCAATCTCGATGAAACTTACTGAGATAACCAGCAGTAAGCCAACCGGCACTGCCGCCGCCAACAATAACTATTTTGGTACTCTTACTCATTTTTAGGTTCTTTTTTAGGTTGACGGATATATAAAAACATCATATAATTATTTACATTGTTAGATTTTAGGAGCATCCAATCATGGCATTACCGAAAGCAACACGTAAGAAAAAAGTCCGTGCCACCGCTCGTGTTCGAGCAGGTGCTAAATTATCCTCACCAAAATGGGACGATTGGGATAAATGGGACGGAGCAGAGTATCACCGTTTTAAAGAAAGCGCACGATCTTGGTATTACGAGAATTATAAACATGCTGATCTAATGCCTCATGTTTTTAAATGGATGGAAAGAGAAGGCTATGGAAAACAACAAATTGCCTGTGCTAAAAAAGCAGACTCTTCTAAAATTAGTGTAACTGGTGCTATTGTAGCAAAACTATTGTTAGACGGAATGCCTGACTTTAATCAAAAAGAAGCAGATTATTGGACAGCTTTGCCCGGAACTGGTGATGTGTTAAAACCTAATTCTGTTTTTCTTAAAAAGAGAATCGAAGAGGCAATTGAAGAAGGCAGTAAAGTAGTCGAAGAAAAGAAAGCCGAAGAAAAGAAAAACGACAATATACGTGTTCCTACAATACAAGAAAGATTGCGCCATGCCGCTTGTCAGATCATGGAACCAATTGATGTACATTTCGAAACATTTGTACAAGATCCTAGTAAATTTAATCCTAAAGGTATTGATCCACTTAAAGAACTACGTGCTAAAGAAGCAAAAGGTGCTCATGCTAGGATTATCAAAGCAGAGTTTCAGCCTATATATGATGAATACACAATGCTTACTAACTTTCCAACAAGTTCAAAACTTAAATTAATGAGTGAGAAAGAACAAGATGAATGGGAACAATTAAAAGAAGGATACAGTCATCTTGACAAAAAGCAAGTAAAAGCTATTATGACTTATCTACAAGATGTCCTTGGTGCTTGTGATATGATTATGCAAGAAGGTAAAGTTAGCCGGAAGCCCCGCAAGCCTAAAGAAATTAACAAAGAAAAAGTTGTTGCTAAAATGAAGTATCGCAAGAGCGATGAGGATCTCAAGTTAGTTAGCATTAGTCCTGCGGATATCATTGGTGCGAGCGAACTTTGGGTATACAATATAAAAACACGTAAGATCGGCAAGTATGTTGCTGCAAATATTGATCCTTTGGGAGCTGGACGTGAAGGCAGTGGATTAAGTGTTAAGGGTACAACTATTATTGGGTTTAAAGAAGAAGAAAGTGTTCAAAAAACACTGCGTAAGCCTGCGGAACAGTTGAAAGAATTTGCCGGCTGTGGTAAAGTCAAACTGCGCAAGTTCTTAGATGAAATTAAGACCACTGATATTAAACTCAACGGACGTACTAATCTAGATACTGTGTTACTCAAGGTTCAATAGCGAACATATAAATTGTAAACTCGTCCCACTGAACTAAAAATCGGTCCGGTTCCCGTATCACCTTTTTCAGCAAGTACTACCAGTTGGGGCGGATTATCATTGCTGTAATCCAAAAATTCATTCCTGCTAGGAACAGCAACAGCAAAACCAAATCTATCATTCATGCCACCGCCCGAAACAGGTTCAGGTGCTTCTATAATTGATCTGAGCTCTCCGGTTTGTGGGTTCACTACATACACCCTTCCTTGTCCTTCAGTAACAATGGCGGATGGATTAAATGGCGGGTCATATGTGGGTGATCCTATATAAAGAACTGTGCTGTCTCGACTATCAATCGCCAATGAATGTCCAAACCACCCCTGGTCGTCAAGTGTTGGTGATACACCTAGATCGCTTTTTTCAATCTGTATATATCCGTTAGGGTTGATTCCGTTATACAATAAATCAAAATTCCACGCCCTAACAAATTCAGTTCTTCCCGTTCCTGTGATCGCAGGACTAGAAACAGCAAATACTCCAAATTTTAGATCCATTGCCCAGCCCCAATATCCGTTGGATTGTGTTCCTTCCTGTACTAGCACCTCACTCCAAGAGCTGGCTGAAACATCAAATCTGTGTAGGCTAATTCTTCCTCGATTATCATTGTTTCCTTGGTATGGATCTCCGACAGCCAACTGATATGTAAAATCAAATCCTGTTTCATATCCCCATTGTATGCCCATGCTGTGGCCCCAACTGCCTCTGCCCAATCTTTTTGTTCCGGTAATGTAACTGGGATTGGCTGGGCCGTCAATGGTGGCTAGTAAAGTCCAATCGCCGTTGCCGTTCGCGGCTGGTCTTCTATAGTGGTAGATTCTTCCAACAGCACCTGTTGTGGCATTACCGTAAAAGGGTGCGGCAATGAATAATTCTAATTGTCCGCCAACATCGCCCGAGCCATCATACATCATGATGTATTTTCCGAACCCGTCTGGTACGCCGGCTGTATCAGTATCATAATCATATCCTGATGTGCCTGAAGTATCTGGGTTAGTAATTGTTTGGGTAGTAGATGACGGATTATAATAATTGTATACCCGAACTTCGCCCGAGTCATTTGTACCAGCGCCAGGTCGACTGTGAGCCACATAATACCAACCATTGAGTTGTCCGTCATCTAGCACCGCTACACTTTCTCCTTCTCGATCATCGGCATCGACGCCTGTGGATTGGCCGCCAACTATTTGATAAGAACCATTTACGATTGGGTACACTCTTCCACGGTCAGTATTGGGAGAAAGACCATATGTAGGATTTCCAGCATACACAGTTGTACCGTCGCCTTTAACGGCAATTCTTTGTAATCTTCCATCTAGGCTATTAGGATTGGCCAACGTCCAGTCTACAAAGTAGTTGACTTTTCGTCCTGTTGTGAGTAGATCTTTTGAAGTCCTATTAATAAACGGCATTGCTATTATCCAAATGTACTAATCGAGCCCAGCACTTGATATGCGCTGTTGACCCTAACAATGGTGAAAGATAGGATTTCAACTTCGTTGGCAGTTCCTGTATGGGTAATGCCTCCCAACCATTTGACGGTAACACTGCTACCATTAACTTCGACACCAGTGATATCTCGACCTATTCCTCCTTGTTCAAGCACTACAGCAACGGATACAGTTCTATTGTTTGTTGTGGGTACATTTGTAAAGTTGGCCACAAAATCACCGCTGATAGAGCTATGATAGAATACTGTGGCAACATCTAAATCGTGATTGATTGTTCCTGTGGCCCCTGTCTTGGTATCAATTTGTTCTGTAACGCCTGCTGTGGTTAACCAACCAGTGGATGCTAGATCAGTAAATGTTCCAGCCACCGCTGTTGTTCCACCTATTACAACATTGTCCATATTACTTGAAGTAGCAGGATTAATTGTAACTGTTCCAGTTCCTGTTGGAGAAATAGTAACTGTGGTGTCTGCTGGACTGAGTCCAACTGTGTTGTTAGCATCAAGTGTTGTAAATTTACCAGAGGATCTTGTGTTGTCACCGATTGCTGTATTATCAATACCGTTTGACGCTGTTAAAGCGGTTACGGTTAGACCTTTATTTGTTACAAACCTATCAACGGCGCTGTCATATACAATCGTAGCATTTGCTCCGTCGATAGTAAGGCCAGCTCCGTTTGCCGCTGTAGCATCTGCCGCGCCTTTAGCAAGTGTGATGTTTAGATCTTCAACATCTAGTGTTGATGTGTTAAGAATAGTTTGTGTGCCTTGAACAGTGAGGTTACCTGTAATTACAGCGTCACCGCCTACAGTTAAATCGTTGCTGATTGTAGCATCATTCGTAACACCTAAACTGTCTGTGCCAAAGGATCCGTTGTTTGTTATAGAACTAGTTGTTAAATCTGTAATTGTTGCTTTGGGCGAAGTGATACCGGATGTAACAATCAGTGTTGGAACAGTTATGTCGTTCCCAACTGAGATATCACTTTCAAATGTTACTGCTGGCGTAAATGTAATACCGCTCGAATCATCTGTTGTAATAGTATTACCTGTGTAAATTAAACTACCAAAATTAATTGTAGTAGCATCACCAAAAGCATTTACTGTTGTTGCGGTATCATTAAGTAGATTAAATTCTGTTTGATCAGTAGTTAAATCGCCGCCTTGGATTTGAAGATCTTTTGCTAGGACAACATCGTGTCTAAATGTCGTATTACCCGTAGTCGCTCCAACTACTATAGTTGAAGTTGTAGGTAATATATTAAAGGTTGGTTGGCCTGTTAATAGATCACCGTTAATTGTAACATTTTCAGTAATCACAGCATTTGCTGATAATTCTAAATCAGTAGCTGATATTTTATGAGCCACAGTTAAATCGTTTTCGACTGTTAAATCACTTTGTGTTATCACACTAGGAGTAATAGTAATTGCTGTACTATCATTAGTGTTAATAGTATTTCCGTTAACATCAATATTACCTAAGTTAATATCGGTGTTTGCGTTACCAATGTTTAATGTTGTTAGGTTAGTGTCGACCAGTAGATTAAATGTTGACTGGTCAGTAGTTAAATTTCCACCTTGTATTTCAACATCATCAACGACTCTTAAATTGTCATTTACAGTTGTTAAACTTGTTGTACTACCAATATAAATTTCATCTACTTGGCTGTCAGTGAACACATTTACATATGATTGGTTAGTGCTTAACCAGTTTGTTCTAATTTGTACTGCGCCAGCGCCAGCAGGTTCTAGATTAATATCTGTATCACTGTTTAGAGCGATAATGTTATTGTTAAAAATTGTTAATTGGTCTGTGCTTATTTCATCTGCTAGAGTAATAGCACCGCGTATGTTTACAGTTCCACCTAGTGTACCTAGTGTTAGAACTTCGGTATCGGTGTCGGTCAGTATGATCTCTGTACCGGGTACATTTTCAACTTCGTAGGTTACCCTAATTCTGTAGGTAACAATGTCTGAACTACCTGTCCATGAAAATAATATTCTATAGTCTATAGTTGCTGGATCAACTTCAGCATAATTGCCGTTAATTTCGTAGGATTGGTCAACTGTTGTTCCACTGACATTATCGATGGTTACCCAACCACCGCCATCATTTCTCTGTAGAATAACACTGCCTGTTGTTAGTGTACTTTCTGAAGTATAAACTGCTGTATAACTTAGTGTCCCTTGTGCCGCTGGACTTTGGAAATTAACATAAACATCTTTTGCAGCTTCTGTGCTGGTCGCATAATCTGGAGAGAATAGTAATTCGTTATCAAGTGTACCATTGCCAGTTAGAGCTATTGCTGTTCCAGTGGTGCCAGTTGTTGTATAATTTTGAACTCCGTCTATACCTGGTGTAGATTCTATCTTAGCAACCAACAAGTTATCCATGATTAGTTTGTTGTTGGTAATATTTCCTCTTTCGCTTATGCTTTGTAGGGTATCAGTTTCAGTAACACCGAAACTTTCAAATTCTACTTCTTGTGATCCTATTCTTGTGATTGCTATACCACGAGCGGGTGTAAGAATAATACTTTGATCATCGCCGCTGTCACTGAATAGTCGTAAATTAGTTGTTCCCACCGGAACTTCAAAGTCATACTGTGTAGCACTCAGGGTAAAACTTTTTGAATCGTTGTTGATGCTTGTAAAACTAACACCGCTTCCACCAATAATATTAAGTGTATCACTTACTGTTTCTGCTGTTAATGTTTCACCATCTGGATCAACAACAGCACCGCCTGTTAGTCTAATATTTTGAAATATATTGTGTACCGCTGTTTCTTTTGGAAATATTGTGGTAAATTCTAGTGAATGAGTTGTGCCAGATCCAGTTGTTAATAGGTCAACTGCTGTACTGCTTCTAGCATTTATTTCAGTGGTTGCTAGTTTGATATTATCAACATCGACCACAATAACGTAATATTTTGTATTATGTACTAATCCCCCGATCGAACTACCGTTTCCGTTACGATATATTACACCATCAATAGTTCCAAAACCGTGTGTTGGAATATTAATAGTATCAGTGGCGATATCAACGTCAGTTGACGGATTAAATGATTTAATAAGAGGCATAGTTTAATTTTGTTCCTTATACAATGTATTTATTGTTTTCCTTTTCTGTATAAATATGAGTACTATGAAACATTCTGATATTGACCAAATTACACAATCACTTAGCGTTGCCCTCAAAACGTTGGAGGACAAGGCCCGCACAGGCGAGAATATTGATCTCACTGAGAAACAGATATCCAAGATTATCCGTAAGATTCCATACAACGGTTTAACTGGAGATCAAATTAGTGGCGGAAGGATCAGTAATTTTAGTAGTACAGGTATTAGTGACGATGCTAATAATACTATACTAACCGTAACTAATGAAGGCATTGTTACACATAATGCCAGTATTAATACGATCAAAGGTAATATAAATGTTGAAGAACAATTAACAGCAGGGTCTGCTGTTATTGTAGGAGACTTAACTGTATCAGGAGTGCTACGAGCAAACGTAGACGTTGATACTAAAAAGTTTTTGAGGACATTACCTGATAGAAGTATTTCAGGTAACAAGATTAACGGTGGGCTAATTAGAAACTTTAATACGCCAGGTATTAAAGATGAATCAAATTCAACCACAAAACTAATGGTTACCGATGATGTAGTATCTATCGATAATCTTAGTGTAGAAAATATCAAAGGCGATGTTGTTGTTGAGCAAAAACTAACTGCTCATGATGTTCATGTAGAGGGAGAAATTACAGCAACACGAATTAGAACAGACGAGTTGTTCGCAGACATTAGGATCGAAAGAACATCTCCTCTAGAATTTACTCAAAGCGCAGGAAATCCAATCATAGGAAAGGGACTCTTATGGACCGGTGCTGGTGTAACCAGACAGTTTATTCTGCGAGATAATGACCAACTGTTTTCGACTGAAAATATTAACCTAAACAAAGGTCGTTCATATCAAATTGATAATATTCCTGTTCTAAACTTTGACTCTTTAGGCTCAACTATAACAAGAAGTAGACTAAGGGAAGTAGGCAACTTACAAAAACTCACAGTACTAGGCAATTTAAACTTAGACAATCAACTATTCTTCTTTAATGAATCAGGAAGATTATCTTTTGGACATGAAGAACCAAACGGAAAATTTAGCATCTATGACAAGGAAGTCGAATTTAAAATAGATACAAAGGATAACGGATCTATTATTGGTACTCATGGTTACAATTCACTATCTATAATAACCGACAATACAGAAAGGTTAAGTGTTGGCGCTAATGGGCACATTACGCTAGGACACAAAAATAGTCCGCCGACACAGGTAAGTGTACACGGTAGGGTGTCTATTGGGGTATCTAATCCGGATCAAAATGTTGACTTACATGTTAACGGACCGGTAAGATTTAATGACAAATTACAAAGTCATGGAACCAGTGCTCCTCGTACTGGATCATTTAATCGAGGTGATATATTTTGGAACACCGAACCACGTACTGGTCAGCCTATTGGCTGGGTTTGTATTGTACAGGGCACACCAGGGGAATGGCGACCGTTCGGCATTATAGGTTAGGGCATTGAAAAAAACATTTTTAGAAAAACAGATCTACTTCTGGAAGACTTATGGCTTATTGAGTCCTTTAGTATTCGCTGTAGGATTAATTATAGCATATTGGCTGAACTGGTTTGATGTAGAATTATGGATGTTGATAGCTGGTATAGTTGCTGGCTGTACAGCAGTTGTTTGGTGGTGGTGGACCATGTTTACTATAGGCAAACTAAACAACACACTAACTAAAAATGTAGAGCAGTTCTTAGAATTGTTAAACATTGTTAAAGATCTAAATCATGAATTCAAAGAACAATCATCTAATAATCGGAAACGGGGAAAGCCGGAAGCCGATAAAAATAAATCTATTAAAGAATAAATTTACTTTATTTGGTTGTAATGCTATTTGTCGTGATTATGAAATAGATCACCTAATATGTGTCGACCGACGCATGGTAAAAGAAGCATTAGCATACAAAATTAAAAACGTTTATACCAGACAGGATTGGAAGAAATATTTTCCAGGCCCTGAAGTACAAGTTGTTCCCGAACTTCCTTATCAAGGTGATAATCGATGGGATAATCCTTTCCATTGGGGTAGTGGTCCGTATGCTTTATTATTAAGTGCTATAATGGAGCCAAATGAATGTCATCTTGTTGGTTTTGATTTACACAGTTCTACCAGCACTGTAAATAATATCTACAAAGGCACTGATAACTATGTCGATAAAAATCACAGACCTGTTGATCCAAAGTATTGGGTACAGCAAAATGCTAAAATATATGAGCTATTTCCAAATATAAAATTTGTAATCTACAATACACCTGAATGGGAATTACCGGAAAATTGGAAACTTCCTAACGTTACCAAAAAACAAATAAAAGACTTGACATACTCATAAATATCCTGTATTATAAGTGTATTAATAAAGGACTTGGCGTCACCCCTTCTAATTCTGCCGCCATTATTAAAGTATAGGAGATAATAATGGGAAAACATTACAGTACAAAACACTACGGACACAACATTGGCTTATCGGCAGTATTCCGTCAACCAAACGCAGATCATTCACACTGCCATTTGCTACACGGTTATAGTCTAGCATTTACATTTACATTTGGTTGTGATGAACTAGACAACAAAAACTGGGCAGTTGACTTTGGTGGACTTAAACCGTTGAAGGCATGGCTCGAAGATAGTTTCGATCATAAGGTAGCAGTTGATATTGCTGATCCACACAAACAAGATTTGTATGAATTACAAGATAAAGGACTTTGTGAAATTAGAGAGTTTGATGGAGTCGGCGCAGAAAAGTTTGCTGAACACGCATTTAACTTTGCTGACAAACTTATTAGAGAAGCAACAAACAATCGTTGTTATTGTGTTAAAGTAGAATGTGCTGAACACGGTGCCAATTCAGCAATCTACGAGGCATAGTAATGAAATATGCTAATTGGAATATAGGCGGAGAAATAGTTAAACAAGATAGTCGTTATATTGTAAAAGATAATAACGAACTTAAAAATCTTGTGGTTAGTTCTACTAGTTTAAATCCCAATAAAAGCACAACTGGTCACAGACATGCTGGACAAGAAGAAGTCTATATCTTCACAAAAGGAAAAGGACAGATGGAGCTAGATTATCAAATTTTTGATGTTTGTTCTGGCGACACTGTCCTTATCAAAGATAACGTATTTCACAAAGTTCATAATAACAGTGATTTTATGTTAGAATTTATATGTGTATTTGATGGTCGAAGAGAACAAAAGTAAATGCTTAATATTATATGCTTGAAGTCAGGAACAAAATACTCACCGGATTATGTAAACAAACTGTATAATATGATACAGAGGCATCTTACATTGCCTCACCGCTTTGTTTGTTTTACAGAACTTCCGGAAGGCATCAATCATAATATTGAGATTAGACCGTTACCGACTAATAAACCTCATCTTCAAGGTTGGTGGTATAAACCTTACATTTTTAAGGCAGATCATTTTGATAAAGGCGATGTAAATTTCTATATAGATCTTGATATGGTTATTGTTAATAACATAGACAGATTTATGGACTACATGCCAGGACACTTTGTCGGTCTCAGAGATGTTGGTAGAGTGTTTAGACCTAACTATCAAAAACTAGGAAGTGCTGTACTGCGGTGGAACGCAGGGACATTCAGTAATGTATGGGACGACTTTGAAAATCATCCCAGTGTTATTAAAAGATTCCATGGCGACCAAGACTGGTTATGGCATTTGAATAATCCCTCTATTAAATTTTTTCCAGATGATTGGATTAGAAGTTATAAATGGGAAATAAGGTCACGAACAGAACTCAATGGCTTTGGACGAAACAGTACATTCAAAGAAGTTAAAGATCCTAAGATACCTGAAAATACTAGTATATTAGCATTTCATGGATATCCAGACGTTCACGATGTACAAGATCCGGTTATTGTAAACAACTGGGTATAAAATACTACTTTAATAACTATGTCTATAGACATTAAATAATTCTGCTATGATTACCAAATATGTAATCCGCAATAGCAATGATAGCCAAACGATCGAAGTTGATAATTTGGATGAAGTACAGAATACTATCATGCTGTTAAAGGAGCAGAACCCACACATAGAATACAGTGTTGATGAAAAACAAGTATCAAGTGTAAAACCAGGTTTCGGAAGAGATCCGGATCTACACTAATACGTTTTCAATTTTTGAAAGATTAAGTCTTGCGGAATACCATCAAGCATTTCTTGTTGTGTCCATTCCGTCCAGGCTAGATCATTTCCCCACTGTGTCCTATCAGGCCGTAACGGCGTTTCAATCATTGAGTAATCAGTGTTTGCGACCGGCGCGGCTAAACTGATCTGACTCACAAACGCTGGGACACCATTAATAACTGCTTCAATGCCAGGATTACTACAATGGTTAACTACTGCCCAAGCAGTGTTTAAGTCTGCCATAAAAGGTACATGACTTAGAATACTGTTTTGTTGTTTAAAAGGTCGTCTTAACGGAAATCTAGGATGTGATCTTATTCTGATTGGCCGATCGGTATGCTCACGAATTTGTTCAATAGTTTGATTAACCCATACATCGCTAGGAGGCATTGTCCTCCACTGTTCACTTCTTTCGTGTTGAGAACATAAAAGTATATGTTCACCAGTATTTTTCCAAGGGGCAAATGATAACCCTAATTTTTTAAATCTCTCTTGGTCTTTGTTGCTAACAAAGTAGTTAGGAAGATTAATTCCGTTTATACCAATTTTCCAAGTAGCTCTAGGATCATCACCATTAGGTGATGTGTCTCTAATTAAGTTTCCTATTTCTAAAACAATAACCGGTTTACCTTTCTTTCGGTAAGAATCAAACACCTGTTGATTATTTCGCATTCTTCCAAACCAAAGTACACTCCAAATTACAGCAACATCGCCTGTTCCTGAATGATATTCAATAGTGTGACCGTGTTTCTTTAAACCATTCTCAAAATTTTGAAATACAGGTTTACTGTTTAATGCTCCAAATTGGTTATAAAAATCAAAGATCATACAATATATATGTTGATTTATGTTTCGTATGAGTGTATAATGAATTTACAGTTAAGGAACTATCATGACAGTAGTAAACAAGTTTATATTTGATGTAGATGGCACACTAACACCAAGCCGTCAAAAGATTGACGATAAATTTCAACGTTGGTTTTTAGAATTTACATACAGCAATTATGTTTATCTTGTAACTGGTAGTGACTATGATAAAACAGTAGAGCAATTAGGCAAAACTATATGTGAAAACGTAGAACTAGTTTATAATTGTAGCGGTAGTGATGTTTGGCAGGCTGGTAAGAATATATTTACTACTGACTGGACACTACCAGAAGATGCTCATAAATGGTTAAGTGAACAATTAACCGAAAGTCGATTTTATCGAAAAACTGGTTTACACTTTGAACATCGCCCAGGCATGGTGAATTTCAGTATCGTGGGCCGTAATTGTAATTTAGAAGAACGCATGATGTATGTAGAATGGGACGAACACAAAAACGAACGATTTAAAATTGCTGAACAGTTCAACTTATTGTTCCCAGACCTAAATGCCGTGATAGGCGGCGAAACTGGGTTAGATATTTTTGAAAAAGGTTTTGACAAGAGTCAAATTGTAAAAGACTTTGATCCAAAAAATGACATCTTACATTTCTTTGGTGATGCTATGCGGCCAGGTGGAAACGATTATGCTCTAAAAAAAGTAATCATTGACAACGATCTCGGTCACTGTTATAATATAAAAGACTACAAAGAAACATGGAAAATATTAAAAGATGAATTCTCAGTATAAACGTATAGGTTTCGCATGTAAGTACATGCATCCTGATCAAACACAAAAGAAAAAATTACTGGAAGAAATTCAGCGGCCACTAAACACTCGAAGCACAACAGTTCAATGGTTAAATAGACAAACTAAAGAAGTTGCTGAAGAACGTCTTTGGGATATCATGGTTCATAACATTCAATCGTACATGAATCTTATCAGTTATGTAGGAGGTTTGCCTAATGAATTACGAATGGTTAGACTCGGCAGTGATGTACTTCCTGTATACACTCAGCATGAGTGGAGTTATTTTTGGAAGTTGCCTGATGTTATCAACTATTGCGAGAAAAACTTCGCTAACGTCGGCAAACGTGCTAAAGCGTTGGACGTTAGGCTCAGTATGCACCCTGGTCAGTTTACTGTGCTGGCTAGTGATACACCGGACATTGTAGAGAGGAGCATAGAAGAATTTGAATATCACACCGATGTCATCCGCTGGATGGGCTATGGACAGTCATTCCAAGATTTCAAATGTAATGTCCACATATCGGGCAGACAAGGTCCAGCCGGTATCAAAGCAGTCCTCCCAAGATTATCTCAAGAAGCGAGAAATTGTATTACCATCGAGAACGATGAAATGTGCTGGGGGCTCGACGCAAGTCTCGAACTTGCCGATCACTGCGCACTCGTTCTTGACATACACCATCACTGGGTCCGTACAGGTGAATACATTCAGCCCACCGACGATAGATTTGCTCGCGTGATTGATTCGTGGCGTGGTGTGCGTCCTGTTATACATTATAGTGTAAGCAAAGAAAATTTACTCACAGAATGGCCTAACAACAAATTACCTGATATGGAATATTTGTTAATAGATGGATTTAAAAAACAAAAACTTAGAGCTCATTCCGACTATATGTGGAATACAGCCGTTAATGAATGGGCTCTGAGTTTTAGGGAAAGTGCTGACATTATGGTAGAATCTAAGATGAAGAATCTTGCCAGCATTAAACTTTATGAAGAATCTATGAATTCTTCTTTGGACGACCACGCTTCTTCGGAGCCGTCGATGCTGGCTTCTTAGTAGCTGGTGTTTTCTTTTTGGCTGGTGCTTTCTTAGCGGCTGGCTTTTTAGCAACTGCTTTTTCTGCGATTACCGGAGTATCCGGTGTATTAAATCCAAAAAGTTCTTTTAACCATGTAAACATAATTTTACCTCCTGTCGAATATTTAATAAATACCTCTACAAACTATAATAAAATTGGAGACTAATATGTTAAACAAATTTAAAGGTTGGGTATCAGAGCGTTTTACTGAAAGAACTTCGTGGGACGGAGCAATGCTTGTATTAATCGGTATTATTGTTCTTATAGCAGGACCATTTGCTAAACTAGCGGCTTATGCGGCTATTGGTTACGGTGCCTGGACTATTTACAAATCAGAATAAGTTGAAAGATATTAGACTTAAAAATCAAAATCTATTAGTTAAAAGGTGGAGCTCTAATGGTATTAGAGAACACTACAATATGTGTTTTAAAAATCAAAAAATTCAGTCTCCACCTAAGTCTATTTCTTTTAATAGTGTAAAAGTAAAGCGTAGGAGTAAGCCAAATTGACTATGATCGAAAGCAAAGTAGCTAATATCAAAGAAAGGATTAAATTACTACAAAATATGATAGAGATCGGCGAAGACGAAATCAGTAATGGAAAAGTAAAAGATCGCTATTTAGAAGAAAAATATAAAGAATTAAACATAGCTTACACAGAGATAAAAAAATATGATCCAGATTACACAATTAGCAAAGAATAAAATACAAGAAAAAGTTAATAGTAGAGAAAATACTCTGGGCGTTCGTATTGGTGTAAAGACCACCGGCTGTAACGGGTTGTCTTATGTACTAGAATATGCTGAAAAGCAAGACGAGTACGATGAACTACACGAAGTAGATGGTGTAAAGGTGTTTGTTAACCCTAAAGATCTTGTATATCTTAGCAATATTACAATAGATTACAAAAGTGAAAAGTTTCAAGAAGGGTTTGATTTTATTAATCCTATCGAATCAGGTCGCTGTGGATGTGGAGAAAGTTTCCATATCTAGTACTTACTGACTGGTAAGTTACTGCTTGCTGGCATATCCCATATTTTCTTACGCTCTACACCTTTTCTTTGAGCAAATCTTTTAGCATCACAGTTACTACAAACATGGAAATAGTTGTTGCTCATACGTCTATAATCCATTTTACTTCTAGATCTTTCAAATTCTGTGTCACAGTTATCACATCTTAATACAACCATAGCAACATCTCTGTAGTATTGGTGTACTTTACCATGCTTACTGCGTCTTTCGTACAGTTTTTTAAGAATGTATTCTTTAATGAACATATAGTATTTACATTCGGCTTTTAAAACATTTCGATAAATATCATTACAAGAAGCAGATTATCCTTATTTTGGAGTTTATAAATGGCAAGAAAAGAGATTAATATCGGTGTTGAGGGCAATGACGGCACCGGCGATAGTATTCGCGATTCGTTTGGTAAAGTAAACGATAACTTTCAAGAGATTTATGCTGTATTAGGACTAGGTGGCGCACTTAGTTTTATCGGGCTAGATGATGTAGCCGCTAGCAGTTATCAAACAGCAGATAACAACAAAATTCTTACAGTTGACGCAAACAACGAAAAAATTCAATTTACAAAACTAGATAGTAACGAAACTATTGTTATTGATCAAAGTGTACCTGGTGTAATTAAATTTAGTTCGCTTGCTTCTGCGCTGATTAATGATCCAGATCCAACACTTGCCGCGGATATGGATGCCAATAATAAGCGTTTAACAAACGTTGCCGACGCACAATTAGATTCAGATGGCGCAAATAAAGGGTATGTAGATACAAAACTATCGCTTGCTGGTGTTGATGCTATTGACGAAAACGGAAATATTGAACCTGACTGGGGTACAATGTCAGGTCCTCTTATCCTTTCACGTAATCCGATTGACTCGGACGATGTTAACTACGGCGGTTTGGTTGCTTCTACTAAAGCATACGTAGATAGTAAAACATTTATATCAGCTAATAACTTGTATGTTGCTACTAACGGACAAGACACAAGAACAGATATTCCTCTAAGTCAGCAAGGGCGTTCACCTTCTACAGCATTTGCTAGTTTAAGCAAAGCGGCTCAAGTAGCCGAAGAGTTAGTTAAGGCGGCACCAGTTGAACTTGGACCTTATCAGAAAACATTAACGTATAACAACGGTACACAAAATTGTACACTTGAATCATTAATTCAATCTCCACTATCAGGTAACGGTGCTACTGGTACTGTTGAGATGCAACTTGACGAAACACAAACTATTCAAATTGTAAATGGTGGTACTGATTATGAAATTGGTACTGAACTAACACTTACTGGCGGTCTTGTTGTAGTTCCGGCAGTGTTAAGAGTTGTTGCTAAAGATTTTGCTGGTTCAATTACACAGGTAGTTATTGTAGATCCAGGTGTGTTTAGTACACTGCCTACAGACATTACAGATGTAGGACACGTTTCAGCAGTTTCAGGAAGCGGTACTGCTAAATTTAGTCTTAAGTTTAGCGTAAACAGAGTTCTAGTTGCTACTTCTGGTAGCAATTATGGTAGTGCTTCTGTTATTTTTAACGGTGGTGGCGCTACAACACAAGCTGAAGCAAACACAGTTGAGATTGCTGGCGAAATTAAAGAGATTGGAATTCTTAGAAACGGTACTGGATACACTAGTATTCCTACAGTTGATATTTTCTTACCAAGAATGTTGCTTAGAACAGAAAACTTAGGTACTGATTTTACTGACGATTTGCGTGAAGGACAATTACTGCGTGGTGTTGATAGTGATGCTATTGCTAAAATTATTTCACACTCGGCACAGCGTGATGCTCAGGGTAGAGAAATTTTTGAAGTAGAATTATTACAAGGTGCTTTCCAAGTTGGAGAAGTAATTCAGTACGGTGATCCAGCACAGAATATACAAATTACAATTCAAGTTGAAACTGGAATATATTATGAACATTTTCCAATTAGACTTTCACCTAACGTATCATTAAGAGGTGACGAATTTAGACGTACAATCATTCGTCCAAAACAAGGTGAATCAGAATCGCCATGGGCTAGGGTATTCTTCCGTAGAGATCCAATTATTGACGGATTAAGAGTTACTGAATATGAATTTGGTTATCAATACTTAACCGATCCATTAGACTTCTCAAGTCAACCTAAAAACAATGACGAAATGGATGTGTTTTTATGTGCTGATGCTACTATTGTAAGAAACGTTAGTGTTCAAGGACACGGCGGGTTCATGATGGTATTGGATCCAAACAACCAAGTAAATTCTAAATCACCATATTGTCAAACTGGATCGTCTTTTTCAAAGAGTATTAACGTTAAAAACTTTGCTGGTGGACAGTTTGTTGATGGATTTATGGGTAACCTAGATGGTATCTTATTATACAAAGCAGACGAAACTGGCGAATTAACTAGAAACCCATCAGGTGGTGATGATAATAAAATTGTTATCGGTGGCTTACAACGTGAACCACAACTACCGACGTCATTTAACATTGGCGAAGACATTTATAGAATTACAATTACTAACAGAGTTGAAAGTGCGTTCTTTGATGCTAAAGTTCTTATTGAACAAAATAGAACTTTTATTCAAGAAGAAACTATTCAATGGCTTGCTACACAAAATTTAGGATTTACATTTGACGAAGTTAAATGTCGTAGAGATGTAGGTCTAATTGTTGATGCTGTTGTAAATGATGTATTGTACGGCGGTTACGAAGAATCAACAAGAGCAGGTCGATTATATTTCTCAGGCGGATTAACAGTTGTTCCAGGACAAGTTGTTGCTACTTCAGGAGCAATTACAAAAGCAAAAGAAATTGCTACTACTTGTGTAAGACAAAACACATGGCCAGCACTAGGAACCGTAGCACAAACTAAAATTGCTTCAATTACCAACGCAGAACAAGGCGGAGCAGAACAAGAAATTATCAATGCTTTTGATATTGTAGCAAACATTATTCGCTATGGCGAGAAAATGTATATTGCTAAAAAACTATTACAAGAAAACAAAGAGTTTATTCAAGCAGACACAATTGGATACCTTTCTGTAAACTATCCTAATCTAGATTACAATGTAGCAACTTGTTTTAGAGACAGTGGTTATATTGTAGACGCTTTAAGTATTGACCTATTTGGTAATGCTCCTAATGCCGGCGCAAGTGATTTAAATCAGGGTAACTTTAATAACTCCATTAGAGCGGGTTATAGTTATTATAGAGCAGGTAAAAAACTTATTCCATCGTCAGGTGATCCGCAAACTGTTAACCAGTTGCCTGCCACGCTAGATGCTGTTGAGCATATTAGAACTAGAGTTGGGGAAATTCTAAATAATACGCCGCCGGCAAGTGTGTTTATTGGACAAACATTTGATCCTACAACAACACTTGATATTACTTCAAACGAATTTACAATTACTAATCACGGATTTAATACAGGATCCAGAGTTGTTTATACAAACGGCGGAGGCACAAGCATTGGTATTGCTGGCGGAGGAACACTAGCAAACAGTGGTGTGTATTATACATACAAAGTCGACGATAATAGATTTAAAATTTATACATCTATAGAGCTTGTTAGAGCTCAGGAAAGAAACCCAGGATCAGAATTTGAAGTTGATTTTGCTGATCAAGGAACAGGCACAGCCCATGTATTCGACTGGAATGTAACGCAAGATGTAACTCTAACAGCGCAAGACCTAAATGACGCAGGTATTAATGATGCTATTACTACTTCAGTAGGATATATGAAAACATTAATTGCCGGCGACAGTGCTCAAGCAGGCGAAGCATACGCTTCATTCGGTGACTCAACAGGAGTTCCTGTTGTTTACCCACTTTATGAGTGTGTACTAGATAATCCATACGATAAGATGACAGCAGGTAAAGTTACACTTGCTACTCCTGGTAATAAATCAATGCTAGGAAATGACTTTACACAGGTCAACGATATGGGCTACGGTGTGTTTGCTACCAACAACGGATTGGTAGAATCGGTATCAATGTTTACGTACTATTGTTACACTGCGTACTTTGCTAACAATGGTGCTCAAATTAGATCACTAAACGGTTCTTCGGCACATGGTTTCTATGGTATTAGAGCTAACGGTGCTGATCCAAACGAAGTACCAGATAGAGTCGGATTGAAATTTCCTCTAATTCAAACAGGTACAGTGTTTGAAGATAGACCTCTTGATATTGTTAACGATAAATCTACTGCTAAAATATTTGTTCAGAACGTTTCTTATCCTCCGTTCCCAGGTTGTTTTGTTGAGATTGATCACTCTAATGATGTCCAGCAAGATGCTAGTGTAAACACTAAAGTTGGATTAAGATCCTATAAGATTACATCAATAGCAACAAGTGGATTACCAAGTGGTGCTTATGAATTAGCTATTGATACAGATATTAGTGAAGGCGGACTAGCCGTCGATGTTCCAGCAGGTAAAAATGTTGTTATTAGAGCATTTGAAGAATTTACAATTTCTGACAAAGTTCAGGTTGTTAGTACAAGACCTTCAACTGCGTTAATATTTGATGAGAGCACAGGATTAGATGATGCTGTTATTAGAGTATTATCATTTAACGGTTATACTGGAGTTGATGCCCAAGAAGGTGATCAAACAATTACAACCAAAGATGGTTTCTCGTATGTAAATTTAAATGTTAAAAAAGCCGATGCTGGATATACTCCTCCGACATTTGCTAACAACGTAGGCGATGATGCGATTGTTGTACAATCTCTTGTTCCAGAACAGTCAGCACGTTTAACAAAACAAAGCACAGGATTTGCTATCTATGACGGTAGTAGTACCTCAACAGGCGGAATGCTATTTGGTTATCAAGATAGCATTTACGAAGTTACTGGCTACGATGATGTTGATGTTTTAGACGGACTTGGACAAAAGGTCGGTAGTTATGGTTTGCTTAGTTTTAAGAACATTACTGATACAAACGAATCACTAGTAAACAGAACTTATACTATTTCAGGTGCTACTGCGGCAAGTACAATTACTGTTACAGCTAGCCCATCACCACTTGCTACCATACGTCCAGGTAGACAAATTAGAATTACAGGTGCTGATAACGCCGCGTTTAATGGTTTATATTACGCAGGAAATACTACAGCAACTACATTTGATCTTTATAGCGATGCCGCATTAACAACTCTTGTTGACGGTAGTTCGTTTGGAGCGGCAGCCACATCAGGTAGTGTAGAACTATTTGGTGGAGCAACTGTTGACTTCAATGCTTCGTTAGAAAATTTACAACTTAAAGCAGGTATTAGAGCAGGTGCGCAAGGTGAAGTAACTGTTAATATTTCAACCATGAGAGCAACAGGACATGACTTCCTAGATATTGGTACAGGATCATATGCTGATACAAACTATCCATCCAACATCTTTGGACCACCGAATAATCAACCATTACAATCAAATGAAGCAGTTGAGCAAGGAACTGGACGTGTGTTCTGGGTATCATCAGATCAATCAGGTAACTTCCGAGTTGGTGAATTCTTTAGTGTAGACCAAGGAACAGGTAAAGTAACACTTGATGCTAAGATCGACTTACAAGGTATTACAAGTTTAAGACTTGCGGCTGGCGAAACTGTAAGTGAATTTACAGGTGATGTTACACTCGGCGGCGCAGGTGAAGCAAGTAACCAAGCTCTTCCAACTGAAGCGGCTGTTAGAGGATACATTGATAGACGTTTAGGTCTAACACACGAAGGTGGAATTCAAACTGTACTGATTGGTCCAGGCTTCTTACCACGTGATGGTTCCCGTGTAATGACTGGTCCAATTGATATGAGTAACAATGCTGTTACAGGTTTACCAGATCCAGATGTTGGCATTGAAGGCGAAACTGAAGCAGTAAGAAAATCATATATGAAGATCGGTAATCTTCAGGATGCTCCAGAAGGTTGGATGTTTGAAGAAGATCCGGCAGATCCTAATGCTAAAAGACAGCCTGATTACAGTTATGTTGATAGTGCTGACATATTAGCATTCACAACAAATGGATCAAGCGAATTTACAAATGCTACTGTAGTAGGCGCATTGACATTTTCATTCCAACAGAACGCCGCAGGTGTTCCAGATGCTGTAGCACCCACAGTAACAAACTTCCCTGATCCACAAATTGTTGCTACTATCAATGATAATGTTATTGTTGACGCAGATGTTAACTATGACGCAGGAATTCAACATCATAAATTATCTTTAAACACTGCTAGAACAACAGAACCAAACGGGATTGCTGTTAATGCTTACAATTACGTAGCAGAAACTTCACCCGGAGCTGGAGATGATTACACGGTAATTACAGCCAATATTGATCATAAGTTAACAGATGGCGATGCTGTTGTTATTAGTGATGAAACTGGTGTAACTGCAATTAACGGTGACTGGAAAGCAACTGTTATTTCTAATAGACAATTTAGTATTCCAGCAGACACATCAGCAGGCGGAGTAATATCCGGCGGAGTTATTAGACAGTATGGCTTAATCAGTGGTGCTCAAGAATTAGAATTTACTCTTGTAAACGGTTTCTTAGAATTACTAGATTCTACAAACTCAACAAGAGCTGGCGCATACTACGACGGTATTGGTTTTGAAAAGCTAAGACACATTGATGTCGCAGTAGTTGATACAACTGATGACACTAATTTAGCAACTGGCCCGAATACCAAAGTACTTGCTAGAAGATCAAGTCCGGGGGGATTTGGATCGATTGATGGGCCTCCTGTTCCAATTGATGCTAACACCATTGTCGAAGACGGTTTAGGATGTAGACGTCCAGACTTCGGCGACATCGGCGTAATGGTAAGAACTGATACTGGAAATACTGCGGGAGACTTTGGTACTATTGAATTTACAAGTTCAAACACAGCTAATACAATAGTAAGAAGAAGTGGTACAGGTAGCGCAGACTTTGCTGGCACATCGAACTTTGAAAATATTACGAGTGATGGTAGCATATTCCTCGATGTTAGTGACGGTGTAGAAAGTGGAAATTTAGCAGACTTAGAAGGGCTGTGGATGACATACGGTGCTTCAAATGCTCCTGTTATTACTAAACATGAACAAAGTGCAGCAGATAATTCTTACTATGTAAACTATCGAAATGGTAATGGTGGTGTTGCTATTAGAGCGCAATTTAGTAATGTTTCAGCAAACAACTACACAGAATATAGAGCAGGAACTCATAAGTTTAGAACTGATACTGGAACTTCTGGTTATGTAGAAGTAGGTAATGGAGGATTCCTAACTGCTGAAAGAGGCAATGCGGCTCAGAATGGTTCTATTGAAGGTAACTGGACATTAACACCAGGAAGTAGAATGATGGCTACCTGGGCTGACTTGGCAGAATATTATGAGGGTGATAAAGAGTACGAAGCAGGAACTGTTGTACAGTTTGGCGGAGACAAAGAAGTATCTATTTCAGGTGAACTCGGAACTCATAAAGTTGCTGGAGTTGTTAGTACAGAAGCGGCATACATCATGAATAATGATTGTCCTGGAGAAAAAGTTCTTGTAGCACTACAGGGTAGAGTTCCTTGTAAGGTTGTAGGAAAAGTTGAAAAAGGTGATCTAATTATTGCTAGTGGTATTCCAGGTGTTGCTACGAGCGCAGGTGGAGATGCTAAACCAGGAACTATTATTGGTAAAGCAATTGAAACTTATGATAGTGATCGAATAGGAATAATTGAAGTAGCGGTGGGGAGACTATAATGGCATTAACAACACTTTACAATTCAACCAATCACCCACTTACTTGGGACAAGGTAAACGAAACACTAAAAGCAGTTGACGATAATTTTACATTTGTTAGCTCACAAGCAGTAACAGGTGTACTGCAAGATTTATCACAAGATATTACGCCAAACAGTGTTGGAACATTTGACTTAGGTACTCCAACACAACGATGGGACAACGTATACGCAAACAATATTTCAGTTGGTTCGTTAATAGCAGATGTAACTGGCGACTTAAAAGGTTCAGTATTTGCTGATGACAGTTCAATTATTGTTGATGCTACCGAAGGAACACTAACAGGAGACCTTACTGGTAATGTTACAGGAAACTTAACAGGTAATGTTACAGGAAACTTAACAGGGGATGTAGTTGCTACAGATATTGAGATAGACGGAGCAACCAGCAGACTTACATTTGATAGTTTAACTGCTCCAGAAATTCGTAATACTGATGGTACAGTCAGAGTTGTAATGTTTGGAGAAGATTATAGTCCAGGCACAGCACAACTATATGTAGAAGCAAATGATGTTTGGTTGTATTCGGACTTACTTGTAGAACAAAATACAATAGTAAAAGGCGATGTAACGGCACAAGGCACATTTGTCGGTAACACACAAGGAACACACACAGGTGGTGTTGTTGGTAATGTTTTAGGAAACATTGATGGTGATGTTACTGGTAGTGTTTATTCAGAAGACAGTTCCGGTGTACTAGTAGACGGGTTACACGGAGTACTTAATACACATAAACTTGATCAAATAGGAGCAGCCGACGGCGAAGCTCTTGTATGGAGTGCTTCAGGAGATCGGTGGGAGCCAGGAGTTGTTGCTGGCGGTGGTGGCGGTACTGGATTAGGTTCTAGAACTACAAAGTCTGGGTCTACATCAAGTATTGCTGATGGTGACATCGGAAATACAACTATTACAGGTGCGTTTAGTGCTTACATGGTTTTAAAATTACAAGTAGATGCCGCATCATGGGTAAGAATTTATACAGACGTAGCAAGTAGAACTGCTGATGCTAGTAGACTAGAAGCAGTTGACCCTTCCCCGGGCGCAGGCGTAGTTGTCGAAACAATTACAACCGGCGCTGACACAATATTAATTAGTCCGGCAGTGATTGGTTTTAATAATGAATCTCCAGTTACTGATGTTATACCAATTTCGGTTAAAAATAAATCCGGTACTACACAGGCAATCACTGTTACACTTACATTAATTCAGTTAGAGGCATAGTAACATGAATAAAGATGTTTCCCAGAAACGTTACGTTATAACCGCTAAGACCAAGGAAGGCACAGAACGCCTTTATGATGAATTGTGTTCAGCAGGTATTACTCCGTCGAATACCACTATAAGTAGATCAGTAATGATGGCTGAAAAAAGGCCAGCTAGTAGATCTACAATATATTATCTTACTAGAAAAGAAGCTATTTCTTTAAAGCTACATCCTGATGTAAAATCAGTACAGCCGTTGCCTAGCGATATGGGAATATCTTTAGAAACACATGCTGTATCGCAGACATCAAACTTTAGTAGAACTGCTACACAAAATTCAAACCATAAAAATTGGGGACTGTTACGATGTGTTGAAGGCGGAGTAAACGAAGACTGGAATGGAGATAATACACAAACAATTACCTTAACAGAAACAGGAAAAAATGTTGATTGTGTTATTATGGATGCCGACGGGCAGGTGGTTGGTCATCCAGAGTTTGCTGTTAACGTAGATGGTACAGGAGGATCAAGAGTTAATCTTATTGATTGGTATGATCTATATAACGATGAAGTAGGTGGCGTAGAAGGTAATACTTATAACTATGGACAATACACTAGTGGTAACTATCATTCTGTTCACGTAATGGGAACTGTGGGTGGTAACACACAAGGTTGGGCAAGAGATGCTAACCTCTATACTATATTTTATTATGCTGGCGATGTAGGCAATACTAATTTTCCGTATGTTTATGATTATGTAAAAGAGTTTCACAAACAGAAAGCAATCAATCCAGATACCGGAGTAAAAAATCCAACTATTGTAAACAGCAGTTGGGGCATGAGTATATTCCCAAACCAATGGAGCTTTAATGATATTACGGCCGTTACTTATAGAGGAACACGATATACAACTACTGAGGGTGCTTCATCTCCTAAAGGCTTTAACGGAATATATCCCTCAACTGGAACTTCTCAACTAGATGGATTTAACTATAATGAAGGTGGTGTCATCAAGGGCGATTGGGTAACTTATGATTGCTCAACTTCAGGAACTGAAAATCCCGGCGATAGAGAAGGAACTCTTACTCCGTTCCCATCTGGTGGGTTAGTTGGAGGTAGCGGATGGACTGTTTCAGGGGGAACTAGAGCATATCTAAACGATACTAAAAAAGTACAAACAACTAATACAGTTTACGTAGGAACTTTGCCATTAGCTGGTACAAGATACGGCGATTTTACCGTTGATATCAAACACGATATTTCATACGGCACACCAACAGATACTGTAGATCTTGATATTCAAGTACAAATTACAGATCCTGATGGTATAGTAGTAGCAACATATACTGACGGTATATACACCGGTGCTTCTGTAAATGCTGTCATTGAAGAAAGTTTTACTGTAAACAAAGACGGTACATACACCATAGTGCTTACAACCAATTATGGTGCCGAGCCTAATCCCAACTGTACATTTGATACAGATATTGACATTATATTAAACGTTACAGAAGATACAACTCCGGCGGCAACCGCAACAAGAACTGCTAACGGTGAAAGCAATGTTAGCATTGGTAGTATTGCTAACTTAACTCCTTATACAAGTCCTACTACCGGAACCAACGATGACGGTCATTGGACATTTAATTTGCCATTCACAGTTAATTTTCTAGATCAAGACTATACTGAACTATCTGTTGGCACAAATGGTTACATAACATTTGGCGGGGGATCAAGTGTAGAACCTAATTTAGCGGCTTTTGCTGTTCCGTATCCTAAAATTATGATAGCCAGTGGTAATGCTAATACTGGTGGTGCGAGCAGTAACACTAGTTGTCAAAGAATATATACCGGTGTAGAATCTAAAGGAGTTTACACTACTCCTGTTAACACATATACATTTGATGCTATTAACAACAGTAATGTAGCATACAATATAGACGGCACTGATAGAAACGGAACAGTAGACGGAGATGGTGCTACAATTAATATATTAGTAGGTGACACAATAGAAATAACTAACAATTCAAACTTTGCTCACCCATTATATCTTAAAATTGCTCAAGTTTCAGGCACAGGAAGTCAGGTAAGCGGGGCAACAGGTCAAGGAGCATATGGCGGAAGCACAGTAAGTTGGTCTCCAGCTACGCCAGGAACGTATTATTATCAGTGCTCTAGTCACTCTAATATGAATGGACAAATTATTGTTGGCGCGAATTCAAGTTTTAGCTATTACAAAGTAGTGTTTGAAGGAAATGCAGCAAGCAGTGGTACACTAGGAGATCCTGGAATACGCTGGGAAGTAAGATTTGATGAAGAAAATCCAGCGGATTTTAGAGTCACTATCGAACAAAACAACAATGTATATACTAGCATATCACCTTTCACAACAGCGCAACTTAACGACTTTGGATTTATTTCTAATAAACGTATTCCAGTACCGGTAGATGCTTTAGACGGAGACATTGAAGATGCCATTAATGAAGGTATCATTAACATAAGTTCCGCAGGTAATGGAGATTGGTATCATGCCGCTCCTGGTGATCAAGATTGGGATAATACATTTGAAATGGCTAATCGATATCCCGACTCTGTTGATTTTCCTTACTACTATATGAGAGGAAGTTCTCCAGGGCGTTACGATACTACAGCAACAGGTGGATTTGAGTTGCCTACGATTGTTGTTGGTTCAATGGGTAACTACGGAGCAGTAGACGATAAACCTGCTGATTACAGTGACAGAGGCCCGGGAATAACTATTTGGGCGCCAGGCACGTATATTCAAAGTGCATTTACTAACGCAGTATCAATTACTGACCCAAGAAGTGCTACGTATAGGCTTTATAAAATATCAGGAACTTCAATGTCTAGTCCGCAAGTAGCAGGTGTAATTGCTTGTCTAGCAGAAACATATCCAGAAATGACCTGTCAAGAAGCTAAGGATCTTATTGTAAGTTTAGCTGAAAGAGATGCAATACAAGATTCAGGATCCGATGATTACGAAGATGTTGAAGCATTGTTAGGATCTCCAAATCTATTATTGAGATACGTACAACAGAGAAAAGCACAAGGAACTACTTTTCCTAAGCGAAACTTTAAATCAAGGCCGGACTCAGGGCAAGCGTATCCAAGGTCACGAATCAGAAGATAGGATAAATAGTTAGTAGGAGCATTTTAATGGCAATACAAGAAATTAATATTGGTAACTTAGTAAACGACGGGACTGGTGATGACATCAGAACCGCTTTTCGCAAGGTTAATGAAAACTTCACTTCGTTAAGTAACGAGCTAGCAGTTACTGGATTAAATTTAGGTTCTGGATCAGGAGTATTTGTTGAAAAAGAAAACAACATACTTAAGATGAGATCTATTGTCGCCGGGCCAAACATTTCAGTTTCTGAAAATGCTCAAGATATTACAATAGGTACAACTCTACAAAATGTTTTTGGTTCTGTTGTAACTAACAATGGAACAGTAGTAGCAACAAGCGATAATGATTCATTACAACTTATCGAAGGCAGTAATGTTAACATTCAAGCTTCAGGTAAACAAATTACAATTAGTGCTGATCTTGTAAATGCTCAATTAACAGGACCTTTAGATCTAAACGGTCAAAGCATCATAGGCACTGGAACAATTAATATTAATGGGGCAATAACTGCTTCAAACTTTATAGGTAACTACGGGGGTGCTAGTCAAGAAAGTATTCTTAACGCACTCTTTGATAATGATTTTGGAGGGATTAACCAAGACCCTCAAAACGCAGTTCAAGCACTTTATCAGATTTCAGACTACGACTACGGTACAATTTTAGCACCGTCTGATAATAGCGTTGACCTAGGAACAATAATATAACGGAGATATAAACAAATGGCCTTAAGAATTAGAAGAGGAACTGACGCAGAGAGATTAACAATCACTCCAGATGCCGGTGAACTCATTTACACAACAGATACAAAAGCACTATATGTCGGTGATGGGACATTAGTAGGAGGAAAACTTCTTGCTAGTGGTACTACTATTATTAGCGACATTATATTAAACAGCAACGATATTACAGGAACAGGTAATATTGATATTACAGGTAATATTGATGTAACTGGTAATATTCACGCACAAGGTAATATTACAGCAGACGGTAACTTAACATTAGGTGATGCTGATACTGATGGTATTACTCTAAACGCAGAGCTAACTTCAGATATCATACCAGATGCTACTGATACGTATGCTCTCGGTTCAACTAACAACAGATGGAACTTAGCAGTAATTAATAGTGTACAGGCCAGTACTATTACAACTGACACAATCGCAGGAACATTAGATGGCGATGTTAAAGGTTCTGTTTTTGGTGAAGATTCTACTCCGTTAATCGACGCCATTGCTAGTAAAATTATTGGTCCTATCGAAAACGGTAACACTGCTACGTTTACAGGCACCGTTGATATGACAGGTGCTACAGTAACAGGTGATGTTACAGGTGATGTTACAGGTAATTTAACTGGTGATGTTACAGGTGATGTTACAGGTAATTTAACTGGTAAGATTGTCGATAACAACGGTCAGGATGTTGTTATTATTAACGAACCAACTCTAGATAACGGCAATGGAACATTGTTTATTGGTGCGTTCTTAGGCGACCTAAGAGGATCTATTTTTGGAGATGATTCTACTATACTTGTTGATCAAACAGAATCACAAATTAACTTAGATGGAACTATTAGAGATAATGTTAGACCCGATACAGACGGAACTTACGAGTTAGGTGGTTCGCTTAACGGATTCTCTGATGCCCATATTAGAGGAAAGATCTATCTTGGAACTTACGACAATGTCAATTTAAGAACTGAGAATGTTCTTAGCGTTGATAGACTTAGCGTTAAAGGCGGAATTGTTACACGACCTCCGGTACAGACAACCTTAAACGGCAATGTACAAACTGGAGTATCAAGAACAACTGTTGCTATTAATAATGATTCAAATATTCAAAACGGTGCTATCTTTAGACTCCCGGGCACAGACGAACTTGTAGTACAAAGTGTTGCCGCTGGCGTTGTAACAACTACAACATCGTGGACAGCATCAGGCGGTAACGGCGGCGATACTATTACGTTTTATAATCCTGCGGTAGGAAACAGTGTATACACTGATTCAGCACCAGCAAGCGGTGTTGGAAAGCCTGGTGATACTCCAGGACTTATGTTTGCCGATGCTTCTTATACTTACATGTGTCGAGGTACATATGACGGCGTTACAGAAATTTGGACCAGATCAGCGCATGTTGCTTGGTAAGGAATTAATTAATGGCAATTACATGGAATACTCCATCAGGCTCATTAGGAACAATTAATGAGCGAGAAAAACAGGATATACCTTTAGATGTAAGTTCTGATACTGGTGATTATTCCATTGAAATAATTGCCGGACGTATTCCTAAGGGTCTTAGAATTGAAAATAGAAGTATTGTAGGAACACCTCTAGAAGTAGCAAAAGAAACAATTAGTAAATTTGTTGTTAGAGCTAGAGACGCTGATGATATAGGCGATAGAACATTTACTATAACAGTTCTAGGGGCAGACGAACCAACTTGGGCAACACCCGAGGGATTACTTCCTGTAGGTCCAAACGATACATATTTTGTACTAGATAACGACAAAGTAGATTTTCAACTACAAGTATTAGATCCAGATATTCCAGCAGGCGATACTATTGAGTATTACATTCCATTTAATGGCGGTAGTTTGCCTCCAGGTCTATCTTTATCTAAGACAGGAAGAATAAGCGGATTCACTGATCCTATTTTCAGCTTAGACTATAAAATTCTAAGCGGTAACTTTGATTTAAATTTATTTGATTCAGAGCCGTATGATCTAGGTACTCGACCATCTAGTGGTTTTGATACTTTTGATTTTGACGGTGCTACTTTTGATTACTTTGAAGAAACTAATTTTCCTCGAAGGCTAACACGTTACTATCAATTTGTGATTGCCGCTACAGACGGAATACATGAAATACGCAGAACATTCCAAATATATGTTGTAAGTGAAAGTTTCTTAAGATCCGATAACACTATTATGCAAGTGGCAACTGGAATTTTCCGTGCTGACAACACCTTCTATAGAAATCCTGTTTGGCTTACAGATCCCGAGTTAGGTATTAAAAGAGCAAATAACTACGTAACAGTTTTCCTAGATGTATATGATCCGCCAACAATGGCTGGACTAATTACGTATCAGTTTGAAACTGTTAATCCAGAGATTAATGCCAAAACAATATCAATTAGTCTTGTTGATAGAACTTATTTAGATATTGAGGTTGAAGTAGATAGCAAAGGCAAATGGAGTATGCCAAAGCGTAATCAAAAAGTTGCTATTAAAGATGTATATGATTTTACAGATAGTACTCTGGGCACATATACTATTAACAGAGTTGAAACTCTTAATGAACCAAAAAGACAATTTAGGATTCATCTAGATCCTCAACTTGTAGAAAAGATTGGAAAGAATGTTGAGATAATAATTGGCACGCCAAGCGAGTTGCCGCCAGGGTTAACTGTTGATACACTCAACGGTGAACTTACTGGACAGATACCTTACCAGCCTAGAATTACAACTGAGTATAATTTTACTGTAACAGCAAAAGCATCGTATGAAGGTGTAGTAAAAGCAAGTACTCCTAGAACTTTTAATATAAAGATTATTGGCGAAATTGAAAGTGGTATTGAATGGATTTCAGATCTAAACTTAGGTTCTCTAACTCCCAATACTAATAGTAATCTGTTTGTTGACGCAACTAGTAAATTGAGAGGCGGAACAACTGTATTTGTTTTAGAATCAGGTAAACTTCCTCCGGGGCTAACACTTATAACTAGCGGAGAAATTGTAGGTAAAGTAAATCAAATCGGTAACAACGAATTAGACGGTATTACAAGATTTTATAACAACGACGGTAGCAGTGCTTTAGATTATACATCAACTACTTATGATAGTGATCTAACTAGTTTTGATAGAACTTATACATTTGTAGTGGCTGCCAGAGATATCTTTAACTATACCGAAAGTTCCAAAACTTTCCAAATAACTATTAATAGTGCAGCAGACACTAGTTACAGTAATTTATTTTTTAAAGTATTACAGAAGCAAAGTAAGAGAAATAAATTTAATAACTTTATAAACGATACAGGAATATTTGATCCTAGTAAAATTTATAGATACGGCGACCCAGCATATGGTATTCAAAATGAATTAAAAATGTTAATGTATGCCGGGATTGAATCAAAAGATGCTTACACTTTTGTTAATGCCATGACCCGTAATCATTATAATAAAAGATTAAAGTTTGGTGCTATTAGAAAAGCATTAGGCAAAAATCAAATAACACAACAAGTCGAATACGAAGTTGTTTATGTTGATATAATCGATTCGTTACAAAAGAATGGAAAATCAATATCTGGAATTATAGAATTGCCAGATAAAATTAATAGTCCTGTAAGAATTAGCATGGACGATATAAGCGTTGATAGTGATATTCAGCTAGCAAGTGATAGAGATCATCAACGTATTTGGCCAAACAGCATTAAGAATATGCGTAAAAGACTTAAAAATATTGGCAAAAGAGATAGAACTTTTTTACCATTATGGATGCGTAGTATTCAAGAAGATAGTTTTGTAGAGCCTGGGTTTGTAAGCGCAATGCCAATTTGTTACTGTAAACCTGGTATGGCTGACGATATTGTATTAAATATAAAGAATAGCGGATTTGATTTCAAAATAATGGATTTTGTGGTTGATAGGTATCAGATTGACAATCTAGACACTATAGCAGGCGATAAATATCTTGCATTTCCGCAACGTGGAGAAAAAATATAATGACAAGTAATGTAAACGCAACACAAATTGACGAAACTTATCCAATCGCAGGACAGGATAATGATACACAAGGATTTAGAGATAATTTTAATTACATTAAATCTGCTTTAACAACTACCGGTACTGAAATTACCGCACTACAAAATAAAACAGCTGGACTAAATGTTAGTTCAATCAGCGACGGCGGCGATTTTAATAATCAAATTATAAGCAATGCTGTGCTAAAAGAGAATAGTAAAAGTATTATTAACGGTGGCGGCGTAACACAAGCGGCTGTTGAACTCAATCACGGTAATGGTGACTACCAAGTTTTTCAATTAAAAACTGATGTGACTTTTAATTTCCAAGTTAGTAACTTTATCGATGACGGAAACTTACAAGAATTTGAAATTGAATTGCGCGGCGATGGAACTCAAAGAAATGTTGCGTTTTCAACAAACGGTGATTATGCTTTACTTAAAGATAATAATTGGCCTGGTTCATTTACTGTACAGCAAACAGATGTTATTCACATTGTAAAAATTAAATTCCGTAAAAGACAAGACGGGTCAGCATTTCCTTTACCCGCAACTGTGCTGTTAAAGTACGAAGGCTCATACCAGGTTTAATATGATACATCCATTTTCAGAGGATCTATCTAAACTTAAAGATCAAGAGATTGAGTTAAAAATCTCTGAGCTATCTAACAAATATCTGGTAGCTCAGCGAATTGGTAATCATGAACTATTGACACAAGTACAAACATTTGTTACAATATACAGAGAAGAAATGGCTCGTAGGTATAGACAAACAATGAAAAACTCTGCTCAAGAAATGGAGAAGGGTGACTTGGATCAATTAGTAAATGTTAACAAATAAACACAAAGACTTAATTACAGGCATTTTAACACACGGCCCAGATGTGTTAGAAACAGCATACACGAAAGATATCAGTGATGATATCCAAAAATATGTTGATCGCTGTATTCAAGAAAAATTAAATTATCCTATGCCAATGGTTGATATTCCATCAACCAGAGAATGGTTTATTCCAAAAGAATATAAAGAAATAGATATTCGTGATTGGTTATTATCAAAATGTAGCACACAAGATCAAATAGATCGTGTTAATATCGAACTAGATTTGTTTGACAAACAGGGCATGACTGACATTTTACCAGTTATGATATATGTTGTTGATACATTAAGATCTCAAGATATTGTGTGGGGAGTAGGCAGAGGCAGTTCCGTTTCTTGCTACTGCTTATACCTAATAGGGATACATAAGATTGATAGTTTAAAATACGATCTACCAATTAACGAATTCTTTAAAGAAGGAGACTAATATGTCAAAAGTAGTAAGAACAATGCAAGGTAAAGAAATTGATATGGAAAAACTTCAGATGGCTAACGAATTAACGCCAGCTGTAGGAAATGTCAAAGTAAACGCTAGAGGCGATGAGATTGGCCCAGGCGGAAAAATTGTAAAAACTCGTGAAGAAGTAATGAAAGAGTTTTACGATAAGCGTAATAAAAACGCTGTACAGCCTGATAATAAAATGGTTCCAGATAACGACGGAGAATAAGAATGCCCACACTTCGTAATCAAAAAATTCGTCCCATCAAAGACAGAGTTCTTGTTTCAGACATGGATTTTGGTGAACAAAAAACTGCCGGAGGCATTATCATTAACAGTGATGATGGCAAGGCACACGGTGTTTACCCTCGTTGGGGTAAAGTATTCGCAGTAGGCCCTGATCAGAATGATGTTAAAGTTGGAGAATGGGTTCTAATCGAACACGGTCGTTGGACACGTGGTATTGATTTAATCGATGATGTTGACGGTAAGGAAGTTAAAACAACTATTAGAATGGTTGAGAATAAAGCAATGTTAGCAACATCAGATGAAAAACCTTCTGGACATAGTATCGGAAAAGAATTTAGTGACGGACCGGCAACAATCCGGCCAGAAGAATTTGGCGCAAACTAAGAGGCAACAATGACAAATCCATTTAAAGATATTGACACGTTTCAAACAGCGTGTGACCAAGAACCAAGCGAAGCAAACTATAAAATGTATCTAAGTCTTATCGACGAAGAGTGCTTAGAATTACAAGAAGCAGTTGATACAAACGATCGTGTAGAACAGCTCGACGCACTTGTTGATATTCTTGTTGTTACTATGGGTGCTATTCGTGCCGCGGGTTGGGACGGCGAAGGTGCTTGGAAAGAAGTGATGGACACAAACTTTGCTAAGATTGATCCTGCGACAGGTAAAGTACGTAAACGCGGAGACGGTAAAGTTCTAAAACCAGAAGGCTGGAAAGCACCTGAACTAGAAAAATTTTTGTAGTAAGTTGTGAAATTCTTTCACCCGCATATACCCAAATCTACTATTGCTCGTCCTGAGATTGAAAAGCATATAGGAAAGATGTGTCGGAGTGTAGGTGAAAATGATGATCCTTATGAATCAAAAAATTCAGATCCTAGTATAATCTATAACATAAATTCATACGGATATAGAGGATTTACATACAAAGACCAATACGACCATGTAATATTAAACTTCGGAACAAGTTTTACATTCGGCATTGGCATTAGAGAAGATCAAACATACCCCAGCGTTGTTGAGAGTCTAACTGGTATTCCAAGTTTAAACTTTGGAATTCCTGGTGGAAGTGTTGATACTTCAGCACGTATGATTGCCTGTGTTGTTCCTTATTTTAAACAAATTTCAGACAGGGTTACTGTAACAGTTCCTTATGTTCATCCCATTCGTAGAGAAATTATATTAGACAACTATTCAGCAAGTATAAATGCTCATACTGAACCTCCTACAAAAGACTTTTTTAATTTAATTGATGATACATCAAACACATACAATATTGAAAAAAACACTATTCTAATTAGAAGTCTTTGTTGTATACTTGATACAAAATTAATCGAGTTAGATACATCAAAATGGGAAGACAAAGAGAGCTGGCCGGATACAAATCGACAAGGAATAAGTCCTGGGCCAAAATGGTGTTACAATATCGCTGAAGAGATTCAAGATAAAATAATACTTGACAAGTGAACCTTTTAATGTTATACTAACTGTATAAAATAAAAGGAACCTCGCATGTGGGTATTAGTTTTTATAAATTTAATGTTAAACAACGACTCGGGTTATAAAGAGCCTGTAATCGAAGCATGGTACGAGTTCGAGACTATGGACGAATGCTTTCAGGCAAGAGAGTTGTTGATTGATCAATTAGGTGGATCTAATGGCTGGCCGCCAAAAGGAACACAGGCAGTATGTATTCATGACGAATAGTATCGGAATTACATTTTCATCTTTTGACTTATTCCATAGTGGTCATGTTGCTATGCTTAAAGAAGCACGAAGCAACTGTGATTATCTAATGGTAGGATTACAAACAGATCCGACTATTGATAGACCCAAAAAGAACAAACCAATTCAAAGTGTATTTGAAAGATATGTACAACTAGAAGGTTGTAAGTACATTGATGAAATTATTCCATATGCTACAGAGCAGGACTTAATTGACATACTGCTAACATATGATATACACAAACGATTTATTGGCGAGGAATATCGCCATAATGACTTCACAGGCAAGCAATTATGTGTTGACAAAGGCATAGAATTATACTATAATAAACGTCAACATTCATTTAGTACAAGTGGCTTAAGAAAAAGGATAGAACAGGCATGAAAAAATTATGGGTAGAAGCATACCGTCCTAAAACAGTAGATGGGTATGTGTTTAGAGATCAAGGTCAAAAGAAACAGATTGAAACTTGGATTAAAGATAAAAGTATTCCGCACTTACTGTTTAGTGGTTCAGCAGGCATTGGCAAGACAACACTTGCTAAGATGCTTATTAGCGAACTAGATATTCAAGAATTTGATGTATTAGAAATAAACGCTAGTCGTACAAACTCAGTAGATGATGTTCGTGATAAAATTACAAACTTTGTACAGATGATTCCGTTTGGTGACTTTAAGGTTGTACTGCTTGATGAGGCGGATTATCTATCGCCGAACGCACAAGCCGCACTACGTGGCGTAATGGAAGAATATCATAACACAGCAAGATTTATTTTAACCTGTAATTATCCTAACAGAATTATTCCAGCTATTCATTCACGCTGTCAAAACTTTCACTTTGAAAAAATTGATCAAACAGAGTTTACAGCTCGCGTAGCAACTATCCTTGTTGAAGAAAATATTGAATTTGAGCTAGATGTACTTGACACTTACGTAAAAGTAACTTACCCTGACTTGCGTAAATGTATTAATATGGTACAACAAAGTGTAGTAGAAAATAAACTTATTGCTCCTAATCAAAGCGATGTGGGAGAAAGCGAATGGAAGTTCGCTATGGTTGACTTGTTTAAAGCAGGCAAGATCAACGAAGCTCGTAAAATGCTTTGTGGTAAACTACGTGCTGAAGAAATGGAAGAAGTATATCGTTGGTTGTATGACAATGTATCCATCTTCGGTGAAGATGAACATCAACAAAAGGCAATTCTGATTATTAAACAGGGCCTTGTTGATCATACGTTAATTAGTGATCCAGAAATTAACCTTTCGGCTACACTAATTAAGTTAGGAAGAATTTGAAGATAAGATATTATCATAAGATCGATGGTTGGAGATGGATAGGTTTTGTATTAGCAATGGTCGGCGCTTTCATTCTAAGCGGTGGCGATGCTGACAATCAATGGATGGGCTGGACAGTAGCCTGTTTTAGTTGTAGTATATGGATCTATATGGGATGGAAGGATAAAGATATTCCAAGGGCACTAATGGAACTGTTTTACTTACTATTGGCGTTACGTGGAATTTATAACTGGATAGGACAATGACATACTTAGTAAACGATAAATGTATTAAATGTAAACACACAGACTGTGTAGAAGTTTGTCCAGTGGACTGCTTTTACGAAGGCGAAAATATGTTAGTAATTAATCCAGAAGAATGTATTGACTGCGGCGTATGTGTTCCTGAATGTCCTGAAGAAGCAATTATTTCAGACAACGATGATAGCCTCAGTGATTCGTCCGTGGATTGGTTTCAGTACAACGAACAAAAGTCTGCGGTATGGCCAAATATTACTGAGAAAAAAGATCCGTATCCTGAATACGAAAAGTTTCAGCTGGTAGACGACCGTATTAAATTTTTAGAAAAGTAGTGCTGAGTTAACAGCACTACATTGTATTATTAGTCTATTTTTCTAATTCTCCATAAATTGCTAACACTTCTTTGACAGCTTCGTGTCTTTCAATGTCATCTGCGGTAAAGCGACAAACGTCAACTCGCTTGTGTGATGTAAAATCATTATAAAGATTTAAAAACTCTAACAAACCATTTTTCTGTGGCCTATCTGCTTGTTGTAAATCTCCCGTCACAATCATAGTCGAACCTGTGCCTAGTCTAGTCAATAGCATTTTCATTTGACTAGGTGTGGCATTTTGCATTTCGTCTGCTATAATAATACTGTTCTTAAATGTTCTACCACGCATATATGCTAGTGGTGAAATTTCAAGAACACCTTCAGCTATAAAACCTTGGATTTCTTTAGCATAAAAGTACTCCTCAAAAACGTCAAAAATTGGTCTTGTCCATGGAGCCATTTTTTCATTTAGATCTCCAGGTAAAAAACCATGTTGTTCATCCACACTTACAGCGGGCCTTGTAACAACTACCTTTTCTACTTCACCTTCTTGGAACATTTTTACTGCTTGTTGACAAGCAATCATTGTTTTACCCGTGCCCGCAGGGCCGATAGCAAATACAATATCTTTTGATTGATCTTGTAACTTCAGCAAATAATCTTCTTGATTTAGGTTTTTAGGATATATTGTTACTCGGTTTTTCTTTTGTGGAAGGAATTTATTAATTTGTACTACGTTTTGGTTTTGGTTTACAGCCATTTTAGCCGCTTTTTTTCTTTTTCTCAAAGGATAGCCTCCTATTTTGAATAATAGTGCTGGCATGAATCTTCCTAACATTTAGTTGTATTCATATCCGAACACAAAATTATTTACAAAGGTTATCATCATCATAAAAACTAACTATAAAGATTCGTGTCGGATAAATACATATAGCAAAATTAAGTGAGAACACAATGGCCGATATTAAAACAATTATTAGCACAGTAGAAAACGTGTACAACGATAACAATGCGTTAAACATGCTTAAAGACTATGAGCGTGTATTAGACGAATTAGGAGTATATGTATACGAAAACTGGGAAGATGGTGAACTAGTTTCTGGTCCAAACGAACAGAAATATTTTGTAACATGCCAATGGATGTGGACTGAAAAAGACATGCCTAATCCCAAAGGTGGCCAAAGACTATTAGATTACGGTTGTAAAGTTACATTCAAAAAAGACGAAATTAAAAAAGTAAGAAAGATTAAAACTCCAGATGATATTCGTCCTGGTACTAAAAAAGGTAAGATCGATTTAGAAACTATCTGGATTGTGGAAATCGCAATTCCTAAAAAACTTATGTTCGACATCAATAAAGGTTATAGAGGACTTAGTGTTAATACTAAAGACTACTCAGCACCGACACCAAAGATCGATTCTTCCGATGATCAAATTCAAGCACCAGAAACGGCAGGAGCAGAATAATGGGATTACGAGCAGGCGACCTCAACGATTTAATTCTAGATACGTTTGAAATTGATAGCTTTCAAAGTAAGATGGGCGAAGATAGAGATGTGTGTACTATTTCTTTTATAGCAAAAGAAAGAGCTCCAGCAAGAGATATGATGGAGTTTATCGAAAAAGGTTACAACTTTGTACTTGATAGTGATGTAAGCGCAGGCGAAGATCGCGATGGCAACTATCATGTGTTTGTAGAACTAGAAAGAGATCCTAGTTTGCCACAAAATATTAAAGAATTAACCGACGGCGTATCTAAGCTATGCGGTTGTGAAGAATGGAAATTTAAACATTATAAAAATAATAAAGTATTCGGATTAGATTCTCTTAGTGAAGTTATTACTAAATCAGCTATTGAATACGATTCTATGATGGAAAACATTAGAGTAGAAAGTATTAATAAGTTCTTTAGTAAAACTTATAAAGATAATTTAATTGTAGAAGGTAATAAAATAACAATAACAAAACCTTTTGGAGTAGGTATCAATTTTAGTATTGAATCATTTGGTAATAAAAAAGATATCCAGACTGATCTATCTGAAACTATTAAGATGGATACTAAAAGCGCCGCAGAAGTACTTTGGCTTACAAAACTGCTAGGCGAAATGAACATTACCAAATACGGTGATGACTTTGTTCTTGAAAACGGAAACAAAGCAATGAAAATTAAAATCTTTTAAACAGAAGGGAAATATAAATGAGTTTTGAATTTGATTTTACTAAGGAGCATTTAGCAGAAATCATTTCTGATGATGCCGACAATTGGTATGACGCATTATGCGAACTACTACCTAAGTATGGCATTACTACAGAACGTAGAGTAGCACACTTCCTAAGCCAGTGCGCTCACGAATCAGGCGGCTTTAAGCGCCTAGAAGAAAATCTAAACTATTCAGCAAAAGCATTGCGTGCAGTATTTGGTCGTTACTTTGGTGACAGCCCAAAAGCGGACGCAGATGAATATGCTCGCAACCCAGAAATGATTGCTAATCGTGTGTACAATGATGAATATCGTAAGTACAAGATGGGCAATACAGAAGAAGGTGACGGATGGCGTTTCCGTGGTCGTGGACTAAAGCAACTTACTGGACGTGACAACTATACACGCTTTGGTAAGAGTGTAGACATGACAGCAGAAGAAGCCGCAGAATATGTAGCAACTCCAGCAGGTGCTATTGAATCAGCTTGCTGGTTCTGGGACACAAACAACCTAAACGACATTGCTGACACAGACAATGTTGTTAAGATGACTAAGAAAATCAACGGTGGTAACATTGGACTAGAAGATCGTCAGAAGCGTTACAAACATGCTATGGAAGTACTAGGCATGGACGCAGACGATTTAGGCACAGACGAAGACGGTGTAGTTGATGTTGATGACATTGGTGTACTACGCAAAGGATGTAAAGGCGAAGGCGTTAAGATGATGCAAGAAGCATTAGGCATTGGCGCAGATGGCGACTTTGGTCCTGGTACAGAACGTGCTCTTAAAGAATGGCAAGAATCAAACGGCTTAGTTGCTGATGGCATTGCTGGTCCGTCAACACTTGGCAAATTACTAGGATAATTATTTTTATGTTTAGTTCAATTAGAATAGCATTAATTTTAGTTTTGCTCGCTGGCGCAGGCGGCGGCATCTTGTATGTTAAAAAATTACAAAGCGATTTAGAAACAGCAAGGGCAAATGTAGCAAAGATGGAAGTTGCTGTTCAAACTAGTGAAAACAGTTTAAAACTTGTTCAAGAGGAAACTTTAAAACTAGCAGAACTAAACAAAAACCTTAGTGCTGATTTACAAAAGGCAGAGCAGTACGGAGATGAACTTCGTGCTACTCTACAGAAACATAACTTAACACACCTGGCAAACAAAAAGCCAGGTTTAATTGAAAAGAGGATGCAAAATGCGACCAATGAACTTTGGGACGATCTTGAGTCTATCACTGATCCTAATGCTAACAACGGGATGCAGTCTACTGACTCCGGAACCAAAACTAGTAACAGTAACTAATACCGTTAAAACAACTGTACCTATTGTTGCTCATCCAAAAGCAGTTCAGTTAAACGATGTTAAGATCTATGTGGTTTCAAAAGAGAACTACGAAGAATTTGTAAAAGAGTTTGAAGCAAAGAACGGTGCTGATGCTTATATTGCTATCAGTGTTAAGGACTATGAAAATTTAGCACTTAACTTTTCTGAACTAAGACGTTACATAGAACAGCAAAAACAAATCATTGTTTACTATGAAAACGCTGTTAAACCAGAAAAACCAAAAGAAGAAAATAAATAATTTTGGCTAATAAGGAGCGATAAAAATGTCAGAAGAAGAGATCAAACAAACAGGTCATCATCCAGCAGATACTAACGGCGACGGAAAAGTATCTAAAGAAGAAGAAAAGATGTACCTTGAGTTCAAACGTAAAGAACTTGAAGACGCAGATGCTATGAGAGACGCACAAAGAAACATGGCTTGGTTTGCCCTATTTGGAATGCTACTATATCCATTTGCGGTAGTCATTGCTGTATGGGTAGGACTAGACCAAGCAAGTAAAATTTTAGGCGACATGGCGGCTACATACTTTGTTTCAGTAGCGGCGATTGTGGCGGCATTCTTTGGTGGCCAAGCATTTAGCGCAAAAAAGAAATAATCAAGAAATAAAATCTTAAATACCTAGAGTGCTAAGTAAGTATATGGACCACTATAGTACTTTAGGTGTTTCTAAGAACGCCTCTGAAAAAGATATTAAAACTGCTTTCCGTAAACTTGCGGCAAAGCACCATCCTGACAAAGGTGGTGATCATAAAAAGTTTGTAGAAATTAAAGAAGCCTACGAAACACTTTCTGATCCTCAAAAGAAGCAGATGTATGACCAATTTGGAACCGCAGATCCTAGACAGCGTCAATATAACTCACAAAACTATCAAGGTAGTTTTGATAATATATTTGATCAAATGTTTGGAAACTTTGGATTTCAAGGAAGGCATCAAGCTCAACGAAATGGCACTATTCAAGCAGAAGTTCAGATTCAACTAGAAGATGTGCTGTACGGAAAAGCAATCGATGCCGAAATTGGTTTTAGAAACGGACAAACTAAATTAGTAACTATTAATATTCCAAAGGGGGTTTATCATGGATCGCAGATTAGATATCCAGGAATGGGAGATCATAGTAATCCAAAATCACCCCCTGGTGATTTGATTGTTCGAGTAAATGTAACTCCTCATCACACATTTAAAAGAACCGAAGATAACTTAACAATTGAGCATAATGTAAATGTATATGATGCTATACTAGGAACTGAGATCAAAGTAACAACATTAGATCGTAAAACGTTCACAGTATCTGTGCCGGCAGGGTCGCAACCCGACACTGTTCTTAGTTGTAAAGGTGAAGGATTACCCAATCCTCACACAAATGTACGTGGTAATTTACTAATTAAAGTTAAGGTTAAAGTTCCAAAGAACTTAAACAAAAAACAAATAAGAACTATAGCAGAGTTAAGAGATGGAAAAATTTAAATTAGGACAACACGATTCACTTTACCAAACAAGTGAACCTTGGGACTTTTCTAAAGACGGCGATGCTGTACAACTAGAAAAGGACATGTGTGAATTTATGATTGAAAGCAAGGGCATCGGACTTGCCGCAAATCAAATTGGATTACTAAAAAGAGTTTTCGTAATGGGAAGCACAAACATTACTGGTTTTCCTAAACCTTTTGCTGTTTTTAATCCAGAAATTACAGACCATAGCGAAAATACTGTACTAGATGAAGAAGGGTGTTTGAGCTTTCCGGGTTTGTATTTTAAAGTTTCTCGTCCAGAATGGATAGAAGCAAAGTTTCAAGATAGAGATGGTAACATACACGAAGTGAAAATGGATGGATATGTTGCTAAATGTTTTCAACATGAGCTTGATCATTTAAACGGAATATGTTATACTGATAGAGTAAGTAAATTAAAGTTAGATCTTGCTATTAAAAAAATGAGGAAAAATAAAAAACATGCTAGAACCTAGTGATAAACTACAGGCAATTTTTGAACATGCGATTAATACTGCTCGTAAATTAAAACACGAGTATGTTACAATCGAACATCTAATGTTTAGTATTATGTGCGACAATGATACATACAGATCACTAGAAGAGTTCGGAGCAAATTCAGATTATATTAAAGCTAATTTAGAACATTATCTAAAAAATAATTTAAACGACTTAATAACTGAGAGTACTGATAAACCAAAACGTACACACAGCGTTGAACGTGCTTTGAATAGAGCGTTTACTCAAACACTGTTTAGTGGACGTAATCGTATTGAAATTGAAGATATGGTGTTGTCAATCTTAGGTGAGAAGAAAAGTTTTGCGTTTTACTATCTAACTAAAGGTAATGTTAATAAAGATAAGTTTTTAGAATTCTTTACTGATAGATACGAAGGCGAAATATTAGAACAAGAGGATGAACAAAAACTATCGCAAGGACAGCTAGATAAAATTCTAAATGCTTACTGTGATAACTTAACTTTAAAAGCAAAACAAAAGAAAATTGATCCTTTAATCGGACGCTTAGAAGAACTAGAAGATATCCAATTAGTATTAGCAAGGCGTACAAAATCAAACGTACTGCTAATTGGTGAGCCGGGTGTGGGTAAAACTGCCCTTGCTGAAGGCCTTGCCTTAAAAATTGTACAAGGAAAGGTTCCTACATTCATTAAAGACCACGTTGTATGGACGTTAGATATCTCAGCACTATTGGCTGGTAGTAAGTATCGTGGAGATTTTGAAGAAAGATTAAAAGCAGTATTAAAAGCCTTAGAGAAAAAAGGCAATGTAATTCTGTTCATTGACGAAGCACATATGATGGAAGGTGCTGGTGCGGCAAACGGTAGTTCAAACGATCTAGCTAATATGCTAAAACCAATGCTAACAAAAGGCACAATGAAAGTAATTGCTTCAACTACTTGGGAAGAATACCGCAAGCACTTTGAAAAGGATCGTGCGCTAATGCGTCGATTCCAACGTGTAACTGTAGACGAACCAAGTTCAGAACTTACAGTAAAAATTATAAGAGGCCTTAGACGCTACTACGAAAAGTTTCATAGTGTTAAAATCACAGACGGTGCTATTGATCAAGCCGTTAAGATGTCTGTAAAATACATGACAGATAAAAAACTTCCGGATAAAGCAATCGACATTATTGATTGTGCGTGTGCTAGATACAAGGTGCTAGATGAAGATGTTGGACAAGAAACTAACTTTGTAGATATTGAACAAGTAATGTTTGAAGTTAGTAAGATGACAAAAATTCCAATGGAGAATGTTTCGCAGAAAGAAAGTGAAACACTTGCTAATCTAGAAAGTAGTCTTAAGAATAGTGTATTTGGTCAGGACGAAGCAATTGGAAAATTACTTGACAAGATTTTTGTAGCACAATCTGGTATGAAGGCGAATGATAAACCAATTGGGTGTTTCTTGTTTGTAGGACCAACCGGTTGTGGTAAAACAGAAACAGCAAAACAACTTTCCGATAAAATGAGTATGCCGCTAATACGCTTTGATATGAGTGAATATCAAGAGAAGCATAGTGTAGCAAAACTTATCGGCGCTCCTCCAGGATATGTAGGATACGAAGATGATGCTGGACAACTTATCACTAAACTACAAGAAAACCCAAACTGTGTACTGCTTCTAGACGAAGTAGAAAAAGCACACAAAGATGTTTCAAATGTATTACTACAAATCATGGATAATGGATTTGTTACAGGCGGTAACGGTAAAAAAGCAGATGCTCGTAATGCTATTGTGCTTATGACATCAAACTTAGGTGCCGCTGACAACGAAAGAAACAGTATTGGTTTTGATGACTTAGAAGTTAGTGACGAGGATGTTAAAGCAGTTAAAAAATACTTTGCTCCAGAGTTTCGTAACAGACTAGATGCTATTGTAAGGTTTGAAAAACTTAAACCAGAAATTGTTAGAGTAATTGTAGATAAGTTTATTAAAGAACTTAACGATCAAATTAAAGATAAGCATGTAGAAATTGTGCTTGATAATAATTCAAGAGAATGGTTAGCAGATCGCGGATACAGTTCTAAAATGGGTGCTAGACCGTTAGGCAGAATTATTGACAAAGACATTAAGTCGCCACTTAGTCGACGTATGCTGTTTGGAGATTTAAAAGAAGGCGGCAGAGTATTTGTTTCACTTAAAGATGATAAACTTTATTTTAATGTTGTTAATCTAGGTGACGAATTAGATAAATTTCAGAAGAGAGCATTAAAAGCTCATAATAGAATTCAGAAAGGAAATCTGTTACCAAATGAATCCAACGCTTAAAGAAACTAAAAAACTTTTTTATAAGAAATGGATCTATAAAATTGGACTGAACATTGCGGGTGTGGGTGTACTTAGAGACAAGTCGGGAGAAGAATTAGAATATTTTCTATCCGAACTACCTTTTAGTTTTCCAGCAAACCGATACCCGCAAAGTGTCCAAGCAAGAGCAGTAAGTTCAAAAAATACATTAATTAAACTTACTCTGTTATTACAATCATATGATAAGAGTACCTACTCTAAAAGAATAGAGTCGGATTTCTTTGACGTATACACAAATAATAAAATGCTACTAGATGAAATCCAAACTGAGTTTAGTAAGTATGTTAGATTAGTATCAAAGCCAAAAACTAAGAATATTGATCTTTTATTAAAAAATGAACATTCGATATTTGTTAAGACCTTGCCTAAAAACAAATACGAATATCGAGTTTATTTAAAACCACACAGAGTACCAAATGATAAAAAAGACGGGTTTATTACTTGGCTTGCTGATCAGGGAGATAAGACTTCACTGTCCGAAAGTCTTATTGATTGGTTTATCAAATGTACTATGAATTGGGACAGACGCTATATTTTAGTCGATAACGAAAAAACATTGTTAATGATTAAGTTACATACACCTGAAGCAATAGGCACAGTGTACAAATACGAAGTTGTGGATAAATAACACTATGCCGACAAGAAGTATTACACTATTAACAAACGAATCAACAGAAGCAGTAAACAACACTACATTTGCTTATACAGATAAGCAACAAGGTGATGGATACTACAATCTTGGTGACGGGTTACACACTGTAACTTACCGCACTGACTCCTTTGAAGGAACCATTAAAATGCAAGGTACGCTTGCTTTAGAACCTACTGAAGATGATTGGTTTGATATTGCTAACACTGACTTTGGTGCTGATAGTACATCACAGAGTTCAGCATACCGTAACTTTACAGGCAATTTTGTGTGGGTTAGAGCCGCATACAACATTGTCGATGGCACAATTTCAGAAATCCGTTATAATCACTAACTGCGCAACGACGATAAATATAGTATAACATAACCTTAGGGGACTTTTATACAATGCGCGATATTATCAATAAACTCAAGCAACTTGAGGAATCACAAACAGAACCGTCCGGCCCACAGGTAGGCGACGAGTTCGGAATCAGCTTCTCAGAAGATTTAGAAATTTCAACCACTATTACAGACGTCTTAGAAGACGGTATTGTTGTCGAAATGGATGACGATGCTATTACACACATGACAGAAAATGGTGTACACCTGTATGACGGCGAAATTGTAGAATCAGACGAACTAGACGAAACAGAAGCACAGAAGGGTCTAGATGGAAAGCGTTGCTGGAAAGGTTACAGACGTCAAGGCACTAAAATGAAAGGCGGCAAGCGTGTTGATAATTGTGTTAAGGTAGGCGAAGGTATTGAAGAAGCAGGTTTCGCAGGAGATCCACAAAATAGAGATGGATTAAAGCCATGGTTAAGATTATCCCAGTTAATGGATCAAGAAATAACAAAAATTAGTTTAAAGTCAGACGAAGGTATTGAACTGTCAACTTCGTTAGAAGCAGTTACCAATATGATTCAATCAAATGATAACCTTTTAAATGCCTTATCAAAAACTGGTGAACCTAAAGCAGGTTCTAAAGTTGTAAGACAATTAGTCGATCTAGTAAAAGGTCAACTTAATAAAGGCGAATCTATACCAGTTAAGGCCGATTCAGAAGATATGATAAAGTTTATTAATGCTACTATTGATAAATTCAATGCTGGCGCAGAATTTGATCGTACTAAAATTAAAGACCCTAACCCAGAACCAGAGATGGAAAAAGAAGATTCTGAACTAGACAGAATTAAATCGCTGTCGGGTGTACAAACAGAAGGTCATGGTCCTGAAGTTGATAGTTTCTTAGAAAAAGTTGCGGCAATGCCGGCCAGCCAAGAAAAAATGGACATGGCAGAAAAGGCATACCGTGGAGAGTTTGGACCTGATATTCAAAAAGCAATCGAAGACATGTATAACGAAGCAAAAAAATCTGTAGGCGATATGGATGATGTCATGGACGATGTACTAGATATGATCGAAAAAGATTATGGTCCAAAAGAAGATATTGGTGTCGACGAAGCAGAATATCAAGGACGTAAAGTAAGCCTTGGTAAGCCAACAAGAGGCGATGTCAAGAAGTTTAAAGTATATGTTAAGAATCCAAAGGGTAACGTAGTTAAAGTTAACTTTGGTGATCCTAACATGAAGATCAAAAAGTCTAACCCAGCAAGACGCAAGAGTTTCCGTGCTAGACATAACTGTGCTAATCCTGGTCCAAGACATAAAGCACGTTATTGGTCATGCCGTAAGTGGTAAGGAGAAGTTATGCGTTTAATGGAATTATTCTCATCGGATCCAACTAGTCAAGATCCACGTTTAAGCAAAGACATCAACTATCTTGATGATCTTAAATTCTATATGGATAATGATAATGAGGGCTTGACAAATGTCTTATTCCCTGCTATAAAAGCACATAAAGAAAATATCGATGACGAAAGTGCTTTTAGACATTATATGAAACCTATTAAAATTACAGTTGAAAAATATTGTAATCAATACGATCTCGATGATGTAAAAGATGACATATTTTCAAACGAAGATTTGATTCATTTAGCAAAAAGAATTGCCGAAGAGCAAAAAAGTCATATTAAAAATAAGGATTACGAAGGATGAGATTATTCGACCTTTTTGAAAATGAACAACTAAAAACAGCCGTAATTGGATTCGGAAGATTTAATCCACCTACTACAGGTCATGGTGTATTAGTTGATGCCATTAACAAAAAGGCAAAAGAGTATAGTGGAGATCCTATGTTATTCTTAACATTGTCACACACTCCATTCTTAACTGATAAAACTCAAAAACTTAGACCTTGGGACAAAATTAAAAATCCGCTTACGTGGAAACAAAAATTATTTTACGCACAAAAGTTTTTTAATATTCCTATCAGTACAGATCCTAGCCTAAACACTATTATGGCTGTTATGAAAAGTTTAGAAACAAAAGGCTACGAAAAAGTAGTTCTTGTTTGCGGATCTGACAGAGTACAAGAATTTGAAAGTCAAGTTCTTCCTTTTAATAATACGCCTGACAAAGCTGGAAAGATTAACTTTAATATTAAAGAAGTTAGTGTAGAAGAAGGCGGTTTTAGAGACGAAGAAGCAGACGATGCTAGTGGCATGAGCGCAAGTAAAATGCGTGAAGCGGCCGCTAATAATGACTTTGAAAGTTTTAAGAAGGGTGTACCTGTAGAAGGTTTAGCACAGAAGATGTTTGATGAAGTACGTCAAGCACTTGGTATGAATCATCAAAAACAAACAGAAGATTTAACAGTAAAACAACAACGACCTAAACTAGAAGTTATATACAACATAGCAGATCGTAAAGACAACAAGCCTTTTCCGTTAAGTTATAAAGATACAGGCGGCGCAAGTTCAGGTGGTATGGTATACCTTACACCCGATGTTGCTAGAAAGTTTATTTCTTTTTATGAGAAAAGAGCAGACGACGAACAACAGTTAATGCAGAAAGCACTTAAAAGTGTAAGTGGTCTTAGAAACCTATTTAAAAATATTGGACTAGGTGATGTTGAAGTTAAGATGGATCCAAAAGCAGAACCTTCAATGCCTAAGAATCCATTAGACGCTCTACTACAAAGTGAAGCAACACTTGTAAAGCCTATGGGTGGTGCTCCAATTAAAAGACCTAATCCTGTTGCTAAAAATGCTAATGCTACTATTGGCGGCGGCGGTGCTGGCGCACATAGAGATAAAAAGAAAGATTCTAAAAAAGGTTACGAAAAACATAAAGGTAAGCAATTCGAAGCACAAGAACCGGGTGAATACAGAGAAATTAGTGGTGTAAGATATTACATTGTTAAAAACAAAAGCGGAAAGTCAAAAGCATTTAGCGGACCTACTCCGGCGGCAAAGAAGTACGCACAGTCGGGAGGTAACTGGTATAATGAAGTAGCAGAAGGTTATCAAGATTTAGAAGTCATGGGCCATACATATATGCCCGACGAAGACAGAGAAGACGATAACGTAAAGATCTGGCATACTATTATTACTCCACAAGGTAAGACCATTGACGCAGACTTTACTCCATACAGTTATATGGATAAAGAAGATCTTAAACTTTATATTAAGTTAAAGTATCCTAAACGTATTACAGCAGGTCCTTTAGATAAAGAGGATCTACAAAAACTAGCACAAACACACGGACTAATTAATTTAGATTCTGAAATGGCAAACGCAGGAAAGAAAGAAGCGTATGGTGACGAAGAAGATTGGGGTTCAATGTCTAAGAGAGAATTCAAAAGACGTGAACTTGATCATGAACTAGGACACGAAAAAAATAATTATGCTGTTAGTATTAATGGCAAGCAGTGGAAAGTATTTCCGAACAAACAACAAGCAATTAAAGCTGCATCTACTATCCAAATGAAATATGGAAAAGACACTAAGGTGTACGCTACTATGGAAAATCCTTCTTAATGGACTTAGATAGACTTAAAAAATTAGCGGGCATCAACGAGTTCAAAGGTTACACTCCGTACGAAGGTTCAAACATATCCGTAACTGGAACAGAAAAAAGAAAAATAGAAAAAGAGAAGAATTTGCGTCCTGGAGACAACGACTGGTTTAAACTTTGGTTTAGTCGTCCGTACTGGAAAGGACAAGAATATCCTCCCGGACTAAGAGGACGTAAACAATGATTACCTTGACTGACTCTGCTAAAGAAAAGATTACCAGCTTATTACAAGATGAAAATGAGCCTGGTTTAGCTGTCAGAACTTTTGTTGAGGGCGGAGGCTGTCAAGGTTTTCAATATGGCTTTACCCTTGATAAAGACATTGAAGAAACTGATACAGTAATTACTATTAATGAAAATGCTAGTATGGTAATAGATAACATGAGTTTGTTATATCTTTCAGGATCAACAATTGACTACAACAACGATTTAATGAGTAGTGGATTTAATATTACCAATCCTAATGCTCAAAGTTCATGTAGTTGTGGTAGTAGTTTTGCGTGTGGATAAACGATGAGAGCAAGTGAGTTTGGATTACCAGAAGGAATGAAAGTCTATTTAGATATGGACGGCGTCATTGCCAATTTCTTTGAAGAGTATGCTAAACTTGCCGGGGTAAAAAGTTACAGAGATGTTCCTGCCGCTAAAGTAGATCCCACACTAGACAAAATGATAGGAACAGACTTTTTTAATAAACTTCCTAAATTTCCAGTATCGGATAAGATTGTTAGTATTGCTATACAAGCCGGCGGCGGATATGGTATTATTTCAAGTCCGTTACGTAATGATTTTAAGAATTCAGAAAGATGGAAACGTGAATGGATTAAAAGAGAATTAAACCCACAACCAGAAGAAATTTTTATTACACCAAACAAAGCCGTACATGCTGTTACAAATGGCGTTCCTAATGTATTGATTGATGACAGAGGGGACAATATCAGTAAGTGGGAGGCTGCTGGCGGAATTGGTATTAAGTTCCAAGCAGATGAGGATTCACTTAAAGTAATACTTGATGGATTGAAAAGAGCAAGACGTATCGGCGATGGTGATGAGAAATTAGAGCCGCAAAAATTAAAAAGTCGTAACTTGGGTAGTATGATTGCTACAGATAAAGAAGAAAGCATTAACAACGAAAGTAATTTAGTATTACCCGTAAGTTCTGTTAGAGGGGTTGTTGTTGATCTTATTAAAGATAAAATTGAAAAAGAAAGAGATCTACAAAAAGTTTCAACCTGGTTAAAATTTATCGTAGGAAAAACTATTAAAGCCAGAGGAGATCGATATACGATCACAAGTGAAGATGTACTACAAGCATTAACAGTAATCAAAGAAAGCATCGACGAAGATTTTGAAAATGTAGCAGATATTGATTTGACTAAAGCACTTGATACAATGGCTCAAAACGCAGTTAGCGGAGAACGATTAAAAGATGTTTTTATTATGCGTAACAAACATAATATGACATTTAAACAAATTGGGGATGAGATTGGTACAGGACTTGATCGTGCTAGACAAATTTATCAAAGAGCATTACGTAACCTAAGATTTCTTTTAAAAGACTATGTAAAAGAAAACTTTGCTGATGGTAAAGTAAATGAGGTTTTAGACAAGCCTGCGCCTTATACTTGGAGTAAAGATGAATTTGGATTTCCAACAGCAACAGCCAAAGACCTAGGATTACATATTGCGTTCGATGGCAGGAATCAACCGGATTGGGAAGTATCGTTTTATAGAGAACAAGATAACGGCAATGTTGTTATGAATCGTCCAACAGGACAAGGACGAGAATTTCAAGTGTTTGCTACAGTTAATGCCGCGATTAAAGATTTTATAAAAATGCACCCTGATGCAGAGGGTCTTACGCTTGATGCTAGAAAAGACGGTGGCGTAGATGGCCAGGGCAGAGTAAGTTTATACAGAAGAATGATGGACAGCTATGCTAAAAAACTAGGTTGGGAATTTAAAGAATGGGACCAAGGACAAATGGTTATGATGGGAATATACAAGCCTAGAACTAACGAAAACTTTGCTGATGGTAAAGTAAAAGGCAAAAGCAGACCAGGGCGTGTAAAACGTTCAGGTGCTAGTTGTAACGGTAGTGTGACAGATTTACGCAAACGTGCTAAGAACGCAAGTGGGGAAAAGGCCAAAATGTATCACTGGTGTGCGAACATGAAGTCGGGGAAGAAAAAGTAAAACTATATGAACCCATTTGTAGAAGCAGAATTTTATGTACAAGGAGTAATGTCAATGATTGGAACTGAAAGATACTGTAATAAATGTGGTCATCGTTGTCATTGTTATCAACCCGATTGTGATGAGTGTGTTAATGATGTATGTACAAATTGCCAATGTAAGAACGAAAAAGATATACCTTCATCGTTTACAAAAGAGAATGTATAATGAAAATTAGAGATATTATAACCGAAAAAGCAGTAAGCAAAAAGCAACAGCAGTTCTTTGGTATAGTACGTGCTATGCAGAAAGGTGACATGCCTAAAGACGGCGAAGCTGGTAAAGTTGCTAAAGATATGAAAAAGTCTGATGTTAAAGATTTTGCCAGTACCAAACATAAAGGTTTGCCGAAGAAAAAGAAAACAGAAGCCGCAGGTGTTGGTATAGTAACTAAACAAAATGCTACTGCTGATGTTCCTGTAGGCGGCGAGTATAATAACGTTTCAAAAATGTTTCCAAAGAAAAAGCGTAAAGCTAAAAAGAAATAAATACATTATGAAGTACAAAGAGCTAATAAAAGGTTTTAAACTTTGGAAGGTAGGCGTTAAAGTAAATCTACCAAGTTACAGTCAAGTGATTGATACTACTGTGATAGCAAAGAATCAAGAAATGGCTCGTAGACTAGTAATAGCGCAATATGGCAAGAAAAGTATCATTAGACGTGTACAGGAAATAAAATGAAAATTAGAGATATTGTATTAGAGTATGCTTCAGAAGGATCTATCAATGCAGCTTCGGTTGGTTCAACAACTCCTGTTGCTAATCACAGCAAAGATAAATCCTATACAGGATCGCCTGGTAAGAGTGGCACAAAAGCACCAAAACAGCAAAAACCTAAATTTCACAAAGGTAAAGTTGGACCAAACGCTTTAGATGACGATAAATTGATGGCGGGCCAGGGTGTTCTTAAAAGAGGCTGAGAAAGATAAATACTAACATGAAACATAGTAAGATTATTCACGAAGGATCAGATGACGGTAGACCAGATCATGAAGCAGATATGGCTCGTTCGGAGTTGTATAGGCTAGCAGAATACTCTGTTAAACTGTTCAAAATGATTGAACCAGGAAGTAATTTAGAGGGCTGGACCGCATCAAAAATTACTAAAGCCGCTGATTATATTGGAAGCGTATATCATTATATGAAATATGAATCTAAATTCGGTGATGAGGATCAAGACGTTGATCGAGACGAAATGGATTATGACGAATCTATTAAAAAGGATCTTACCAATAAGTTAGCCGAGCAATGGCAAAACCGTAAACAAGGATAAAACAATGGACTTTAACGCAATCGTAAACAAACTAAGAGAAATTGAGCCTACAGATATTGCTAATCCCAATGCTGAAGCGCCAAAAGCAGACACTAAAGCACCAGTAGTACTAAGTGAAGCGGCACAACTACGTGTCAAAGCTGGTATTTCAACTGTACTTGCTGAATCAGCAAAAATTGAAGAAGCAAAAGGTTATTGCTCAGATAAATGCTGTGGTTCAGATGTAAAGTCAGAAGATTGTTCATGTGATCCATCTTGTAGTCATTGCGATTGTAACAACGTTAAAGAATCAGTAGAAGAAGCCGTTGACGATGCAACATTGATTGCTCAAGAATTGAAAAAGATGGGTGTATCATCTAATGCATCAGAAGACGAAATTTACGGCATGATTCCTAAAGCATTAAAAAGCCTAAATTTAGGAAGTGTTTTAAGACAGATGAATATATCAAAAGGTTATCGACAAGATATGGTCAATGATGTAATCGTTGCTTTTAGTGGCATGAAAGAATCAGTAGAAGAAGGCAAAATGCCACAAGCGGCACTTGATGCGTTAGCAAAGAAAAAAGGTAAAAAGGCTAAGAAAACTGGTGACGATCAGAAAGACGAGTCTACAGAAACAAAAACAAAGTCCAAAAAATTCGATGAAGAAGTTGAAGATATCCTAAGAACAGCAGAAGCAAAACTTGTTAAAGAAGCTAAGAAGAAGATGCCTATGGATGATAACGGTACGCCAAATGACAAGTCAGACGATAAGCCAGCTTTCCTTAAAGGAAAGAAAGACACTAGCAAAAAAGGCGCAGACAGCAAAGATAACAAGCCAGCAAAAGGGTTAAGTGCTAAACAAAAGAAATTACCAGCAGGATTACAAAAAGCTATTGCTAAAAAGAAAGGTGCTAAGACTGAATCAACAAAGACTACTAAAAAAGCAGTTGCTGAATCAATGAGCTTCTTAGATGCTATTAAGATTGTAAAAGAAAGCAATGGCGAAATGAAAGTTAATGCTGTAGACACTGCTATTTGGAATTGGGCAAAACGTGTTGCCGCTAGTACTGTAACCGAAGGCGGAATTAAGCAAGAAGCATACGCCGCTAAAGTTTACGAATCACGTGGCGGAGAGTGGGACGTTACTAAAAACATTATCTCAGAATAATACAAACCACATATTGGTAAAATTAGGCAGTTAAAATACTTGACTGCCTTTTTTTATGACTATATAATACATACATTAACTAGGAGAAAATCTATGCCAAGATCACATTATGGTCCAGAAGAAAAAGCAAAATTAGATCGTTTGATTAAAGAAGGAGCAACTGTCTTACAAGAAGTTGAAGACCTAACAGCCGGTCTTAAAGATACTGTAAAAGCAGTAGCAGAAGAATTAGAAGTAAAACCAAGCACAATTAATAAAGCAATTAAAATTGCGTTTAAAGATGAGTGGGCTAAACACGAAGAAGAATGGGAAGAAATTGAAGGCATTCTTGGCATTACTAACAACTTGCCAATGAAAGACGATACTACTTCATGAAACAAACCATATCAGACTTTTGGTTAAACAGTTACAACTCTGATAAAACAGCGTTCTACTTTGAGCTTGTTAGTTTTATATTTACAGTTGGTGCTAGTTTGACCTTAGCAGTTAACGCAAAGAACCCTAATATGCTAATAGTGTATCCGGGATTCTTTGTAGGAAGTCTTACACAAGCATACGCAAGTTATCGCAGAGGTTCAGCATGGGTTATGTTGCTAACTATGTACTTTGCTATTGTAAATGTATTCGGATTCGGCGTTGCTTCCAATTGGTGGTAATAAATAGTTTTGAGTAAGGTTTAATCAGCCATAAATGATTACTAGGTATTTGTCAACCGGAAATGACATAGGAGAAAATATATGAGTTATGTAGATGCTTTCTACAATCGTGATACCGATATTATTAATGTAGTCGAACGAGACACTAACGGTAAACGTCAATTTAAAGAATACCCCGCAAGATATCTATTTTATTATGCTGACCCTAGAGGTAAGTATCAAAGCATTTATGGTGATGCTCTTAATCGAGTAACTTGTAAAAATGTAAAAGATTTCCATAAAGAACAAAAAATCTATAGTAACAAAAAACTATTTGAAAGTGACATTAATCCTATTTTTAGATGTTTAGAGGACAATTATCTTAACCAAGATCCGCCTAAACTAAATGTTGCGTTTTTCGATATTGAGGTCGACTTTGATCCTGAGCGTGGCTATGCTAGTCCGGAAGATGCGTTTATGCCTATCACTTCTATTGCTATTCATTTACAATGGCTAGATACTTTGGTATGTTTTGCTATTCCGCCTAAGACTATGAATATGGAAGAAGCACAGAAAGCAATTGAAGGAATCCCTGATACTTATTTGTTCGACTCAGAAGCAGACTTGTTGGATGCGTTTTTAGATTTGATTCAAGATGCTGATATCTTAACTGGTTGGAACAGCGAAGGCTTTGATATTCCATATACTGTTAACCGTGTTATCAAAGTATTAAGCAAAGAAGATACAAGACGTTTCTGCTTATGGGATCAATTACCTAAGAAACGTGAGTTTGAAAAGTTCGGACGTAAGAGTGTTACTTACGACTTTATAGGTCGTGTACACTTAGACAGTTTAGAACTGTATCGCAAATATACTTATGAAGAACGTCACACATATCGATTAGACGCTATTGGCGAGCAAGAGATTGGTGAGAATAAAACTGTATATGAGGGTACCCTTGATCAGCTATACAACAACGACTTTAGAACATTTATTGAATATAACAGACAAGATACTGCTCTGCTAGATAAACTAGATAAAAAACTAAAATTCCTCGATCTTGCTAATACTGTTGCGCATGAAAACACTGTACTACTACAGACCACAATGGGTGCTGTTGCTGTGACAGAGCAAGGTATTATTAACGAAGCACACAGACGTGGTTTTATTGTTCCTAACCGTATTAGGCGAGAGCCTGGCAGTGAGCCTGCGGCAGGTGCGTATGTTGCGTATCCTAAAAAAGGCATTCACGAATGGATTGGATCCGTTGATATTAACTCACTGTATCCTAGTGCTATTCGTGCGCTGAATATGGGGCCTGAAACTATTGTAGGGCAACTACGTCAAGACTATACAAAGAACTTTATTGACGAGCAGATGGTTCGTAATAAGAAATCCTTTGCCGCGGCATGGGAAGGACAGTTCGGAAGTTTAGAATATGAACTGGTCATGGAAAAGAATGTCGCTAAAGAAATTATTATCGATTGGGAAGATGGAAATACTGATACACTTACAGGAGCACAAATCTATGATCTAATCTTTGAAAGTAATCAGCCGTGGATGCTTAGTGCTAACGGTACTATCTTTACCTATGAAAAAGAAGGTATTATTCCAGGTCTGCTAAAGCGTTGGTATGCTGAACGTAAAGAGATGCAAGCTAAACTTAAAGAAGCAAAAGATGCTGAGAATAACATTCAAATTGAGTACTGGGATAAGCGACAGCTGGTTAAAAAGATTAACTTGAACAGTTTGTATGGTGCTATTCTAAATCCAGGTTGTAGGTTCTTTGATAATAGAATTGGGCAGAGTACTACACTAACAGGTAGAACTATTGTAAAGCATATGGCTAGTAAGATTAATGAAATCATTACTGGTGAATATGATTACAAAGGTAAAGCAGTTATCTATGGTGATACTGACTCTTGCTACTTTAGTGCTTATAATATCCTAAAATCCGAAATTGAAAAAGGACAACTGCCTTGGGACAAAGACAGCGTTGTTAAATTGTATGATCAGATTGCTGATGATGCGTCAGCAAGTTTTCCTAAAATGATGCTAGACAAGTTTCATTGTCCAAAAACAAGAGGCGATGTTATTGCGGCTGGCCGTGAAGTTGTAGCGTCAAGTGGATTGTTTATTACTAAAAAACGTTATGCTGTTCTTTATTATGATATGGAGGGTTTCCGTGTTGACGTAGATGGTAAGCCAGGTAAAATTAAAGCAATGGGTTTGGATCTAAAACGTTCAGATACACCTGTTGTTATTCAAGATTTTCTAAAAGAAGTTTTAGAAAAAGTACTAGACGGTAAGCCAAAAGAAGAAGTACTAGATTACATTAGCGAATTTAGAACTGAGTTTCACGGGCGAGCTGGTTGGGAGAAAGGTTCTCCAAAACGTGCTAATAAGATTACTGAATATCAAGCAAAGGAAAAGAAATTAGGAAAAGCAAATATGCCGGGACACGTTCGTGCTTCTATTAATTGGAATACACTAAAACGTATGAACGGTGACAAATACTCGCAAACTATTACAGACGGTGCTAAGGTTATTGTTTGTAAAGTTAAAGATAATCCTATGGGATTTACTAGTGTTGCGTATCCGGTAGATGAACTAAGATTGCCGGAATGGTTTAAAGATTTACCATTCGATGACGCTACTATGGAAACTACTGTTATCGATGAAAAACTTGGAAACTTAATCGGTGTTTTGGATTGGGATATTTCATCCACAAGACAAGACAATACTTTCAACAATTTGTTTGATTTTGAATAATAAAGTGTTGACAAACCTAAATAAACGTACTATAATGTATATTAGAACTATGGAGATACCCAGATGAAAGACATCCTACAAGACATTGTAAGCCATACACAGAACCTCGGCTTTCTAACAACCGTAAAGGTTACAGGTGAAGAAGAAAGTACTGCTATTTTTTCAATGGCAGATGACCGTTCAGTGATCATGGAAGCAACAACTCATAATCCTTATCCGGATATGATTGGCATTTTTGGAATGCCGCAACTTAATAAACTAAAGTATTTGTTAGACGGTAGCGAATACAAAGAAGATGCTAAAATTAATATTACAACAGCAGACCGCAACGGCGAAACTATGCCAGTTGGTATTCACTTTGAAAATAAAAACGGAGACTTTAAAAACGATTATCGTTTCATGAATATGGAAATTATTAATGAAAAGATGAAAACTGTAAAGTTCCGTGGTGCTAACTGGAACGTAACTATTGTTCCTACACTTGCTGGTGTACAACGTATGAACTTCCAAGCAGGTGCTAACCCAGAGCATCCGACATTCCTTGCTAAAACTGATCAAGGTAATCTTAAATTTATCTTCGGTGACGCAAGTTCACACGCAGGTGAGTTTATTTTTGCTACTGACGTTGAAGGTACATTGGATCGTGGTTGGACTTGGCCTGTTGCTCCTATCCTTGCTATTCTTAAGATTGCTGATGTTAATAATACTAAGATGAGCTTGAGCAACGATGGTGCTATCCAGATTGAACTAGACAGTGGATTAGCAAATTACAAATATATCATTCCAGCACAGGCGGCCTAAATAATATTATGAAAGCACCAGTTAACTTAACAAAATTACAGAAAGACTACGCAGTGTATTTGCCTGCTATTAGTACTTTCTATTCAACGTACATATCTAAACAAAGGTATGGAGAATTTGTTCCAGCGGACAGACTACCTAAAGGGTTCGATCGCGGCATTGAAGGAATGAACTTTTTAAACGCAGAGCAAGGATATTTTGATTACAAATATGGTTTGTATTCTGCGGGACATGCGCAACTTGATCTCGACAAAACTATTAAACAAGACAGCATGGTTCAAGAACGTGATAGAGAGAATACTGTTATTGTAGGTGACTCAGGTGGTTATCAGATTGGTAAAGGTGTCCTTAAGTTTGACTGGCATAATTTTGAAGGGCCTGCGGCTGATAAAACCCGTAGCAACATTCTTAACTGGCTAGAGCTAACAGCAGATTGGTCAATGCTACTTGATGTTCCGACTTGGGCTAGTGACCATATTCACTCTCCTAAAACAGGACTAAAAAGTTTTGATGATTGTTTAGAAAAAACACTACACAACAACAAATACTTTATTGACAATAGATTAGGCAACACAAAGTTCTTAAACGTTTTACAAGGTAGCGACTGGGAAACTGCTGATGCTTGGTATCAAGCAGTTAAACATTTACCAACAGAAGGTTGGGCTATGGGTGGTAAAAACATGTGTGACATGGAAATTGCCCTAAAACGTATTATTACACTACGTGATGAAAAACTATTAGAAGACCGAGACTGGATGCACTTCTTGGGTACAGCACAACTAGATTGGAGTTGTTACTTAACTAGCATTCAGCGTCAAGTACGTAAAACAGTTAACGAAAACTTTACAGCATCATTTGACTGTGCTTCGCCTTTTATTGCTACTGCTCACGGACTTGTGTATACTAACGCACAACATACAAACAAACGCTGGTCAGTTATTATGGACAAAGCACCTGATAATAAAGGCATTAGTCAACGTTTTGATATTCCGTTTCCATTCGAAAGCGAGATTGGTCGTAGAATGACACAGGGCGATGTATGTTGGTATAAGCCCGGCATGCTTAATAAAATAGGTAAGGAAGGTAAAACTTCTTGGGATAGTTTTAGTTACGCATTAATGATGGCACACAATACATATTGTCATATTGTTGCTGTACAACGTGCTAACAACTTGTCAGATATCGAAACAGCACGTTTTAAACCAGACTGGAAAGCATGGCGTAAGATTAAAGACTCGGACATGAGTGACGAATTTAGTGATTGGGTACCTCGTAATGTATTGTACTTTGATCGCTTTGTAGAAGAGTTGTTTGCTAGTGAAAAACCGTTTGATATGATTGAGCAAGCAAAACCTATGTTAAACAACATGATGGGTATGCGACTCAAAGGCGGTGTAGCGAATAACACATTTAATAACTTGTTCGACGAAGAACAAAAAACAGGTGGTATTGAAGACTTCAACGATCCAAACGATGAAGCATTGGCTGAGTTAGAGGAACTATATCACGAACAGGAGGCATAATGTCTAATAAAGATAATTTAGCATATCTTAAACAGAAACATTTAGAACTCGATAGTAAAATTGATCGTTTATCTAATCCTTACTTAGGTACAGATCCTATAAAGTTAACAGAGTTAAAAAAAGAAAAACTACTAATCAAAGAACACATCGTGAGAATAGAAGAAGCAAACTTATGAAAAGAGATTACCAAACAGGTGTAGCAGAAGATATTATATTCTTTACAGGCGTAGAAGTTGAAAAGACTCCTGCTATTGGAAAGAAAACTTTGTTTGTAACTGGTATAAACCCTTGTGATGTTATACAAAAGCATTACGATGAAAAGCAGTGCGAACACATCTTCTTTGGTGCTAATCATAGTTTTAATCCGGGCGTCAACTTTCCAAAGGATGCTGATGCTTGGGAAGAGTGGGACGACATGATTATGTACTTTCTAAACAAAGGCATCTTATGTAGTCTTGACTTACCTTACAATCACGCAGAAGCATTATTAGAAAGCGGAATGATTGAGCAAAATAACTTTATTCCGCAGATTCGTATTCCCCTTCCTTACATTAAACAGTATAATTATAACACCATGATTAAACTAGATGATAAGGATTTCAACGCAACCAATCCAGGTGTTTGGTGTCATAGACTTCATAATCTAATGGACGATGAAAAGTTTACAGATTGGACAAAATATACTCTTGACAAACCAGTAGAATAATGGTATACTATAATGGAACAACAAGAAAGTTATCACAACTATATGATGAGAAAAATGAAAGAAGACGATTACAAAACTTATATGAGATCAAAGGTAAATAGATCCATATGGGTTACATTCAAAAAAGAGGGAATTCACAAATACCCTGCGGCTCTAACAGATCCGAAATTAGCAACAGGAGGTTGGGATGATGTATCGTTTCTTGGTCATCCTCACCGTCATATTTTCCATTTCCGGGTGCGCATCGAAGTGCGTCACAACGATAGAGATATCGAATTCATCCAGTTCAAAAGATGGCTCGAACGACTCTACTCCGGAGCCAATACAGGACAGGATACTGGAGGAAGTGCGGAACAAGGCACAACCGACAGTGAAGTGCTCCTTTTAGATTACAAATCTTGCGAAATGATCGCTGACGAATTGTATGAAAAGATTTCAGCAAAATACCCAGGCCGATTTGTTGAAATTGAAGTTGCCGAAGACGGCGAAAACGGCTGTAATATTTTTTACCCTAAACAGTGATAAGAGGATTGATAAAATGGCAATCAAGTTTAATCGTGATGCGTATACCCGAGTCTTTAATGAATTGGATGCGTACTTGGATTTTTGCCGCTTTGAACTCCGTGAGTTCAACCCTGCACACCTTTTCAATAAGTCCAACGAAAATTGGCGGGCTTATTTGGCAAGTAAGCGGAGTAACTACCGTCCACGGAGACCAAGATATAATAACAATTATAAAAGGAAACACTAAATGACTATCTTTATCGTTGACATTGAAGCAGTTGATACACGTTATACTAAACAGTGGAAGGAACATGTTCCTAATCTGCTACGCAATGCTACCGGTAAAGAAGTTGTAGTAGTGAGTGGGGGAGAGACGCCTCAGGCTACGACACCTGGGGCGTTCCTCAACTTTGGCGGAACTAATGTTTATAAATCAAAACAACTAGAGCAGATCGGTGAAATGTTCTGTAAAGGAGAAGTAAAGGATGGAGATTATTTCCTATATACGGATGCGTGGAACCCAACTGTTATCCAACTTAAATACATGGCTGAGTTATTGGGCGTTGACATTAGAATCGGTGGCTTATGGCATGCTGGTTCTTATGATCCTGCTGATTTCCTCGGCAGACTAATTGGTGATAAACCTTGGGTACGCAATGCTGAACGTTCAATGTATGAATGTTATGATCATAACTTTTTTGCTACAGACTTCCATATTGATCTATTTGAAGAATCATTCCGTGAAATTATGGTAGAGCATGAACCTGTAAGAACAGGCTGGCCTATGGAATATTTGCCCGACACACTGGCAATGTATACCGGAATGAAAAAGAGAGACCTTATTTTATTTCCACATAGAATTGCTCCTGAAAAACAAGTAGACATTTTTCGCGACTTAGCAGAACAACTTCCAGAGTATGAGTTCGTGATATGCCAAGAACAACAACTTACAAAGAACGAATATCACAACTTGTTAGGTGAAGCAAAGATGGTGTTCTCAGCTAATCTACAGGAAACACTCGGTATTAGTTGGTACGAAGGCGCCCTTGTAGATGCTATTCCTATGGTACCTGATAGATTAAGTTATAGCGAAATGGCTATAGATGAATTTAAGTATCCAAGTGAATGGACTGAATCGTTTGAATCTTACAAAAAAAATAGATCTAAAGTAGTTACTGCTGTAAAAGAGTATATGGAAAATTATGAAAAGTATCTACCTAGCCTAAATAAACAAGTAAAACAACTGAAAGATGAATTTTTCGGTTGCTCTAATATGATAAAAGTGTTAAAATAATATTATGATGAGAGACATCCTCGTCTATAACTCGGAGAAATAAATTGACTAAGTCGACACAAATTAAACAAAAACTAGATGATGCCGGTATCCGTTATTGGGCTGGCGATAACATTTCAGAAGTACTACAAACAGGCGATAAAGAAGCACTTATCGAAGAACTTACAGGTAAGTTTGAAAGTGTACTAGATAGCCTTGTTATTGATCGTCACAATGATCCTAACAGCATGGATACAGGCCGACGTCTTGCTAAAATGTATGTAAACGAGATCATGAGCGGACGCTATGATCCTATTCCAAAAGCAACAGCATTTCCAAACGAAGGCGAAGAAGCATACACAGGCATGCTAGTAGTTCGATCTGAATTACGTAGTGTTTGTTCACATCACCATCAGCCAGTAACAGGGGTAGCATATATTGGTATTATTCCTAATGGTAAAGTTATAGGACTTTCTAAGTATACACGCATCGCACAATGGTGTGCTAGACGTGGTACACTACAAGAAGAACTTGCCAATGATATTGCTCGAGAAATTGAAAAGGCAACAGGTGCTAAAAATTTAGGCGTTTATATACAAGCAACACACGGTTGTTGCGAAAATAGAGGTATTATGGCGCATTCAAGTTTAACACAGACCACTGTGTTAAAAGGTAGTTTCAAAGAAGACAGTGGAACTAAAAAAGAGTTTATGGATAATATTAAATTACAACAGGAGTTTGCGCCACGATGATGAAAGAAGGACCATTGCTAACAGCATTGCAAGCACCCGATGATGGTGTACTGAAGCAAGAATTTATTACTTACAGGCTAAAAGAAGATATGCTTGTTAAAGAAGTAGTAACACGCAAGTTTAAAGAAGATGGAGATTACTATGATTCTTCAACTTCTGAACCATTACTAAAGGTGGTAAGATAATGCCTATACCAGAAAAAATTATAATCCCGGCTTCGAAAGATCCCGGCAAAGGACATTTTTATGTTAGTCTTGTAAAAAGCGTTATTCGTTTAGCCGGAGCAAGTTGTTTTATTGCTCTAGGTTATGCGTTAGAAATGCCTTTGATGTTAGCAGGTGGTGTACTACTATTTGCCGCAGAAGTCTTAGGAATCGCAGAAGAGATTGTATAATGGGACCTTATTCAAAATCATTACAAGAAAAACGTAGAAAAAATCTAGAGCGAGTAATGTCTGACAAAAGAATTGGAGAAGACATGAAAAGGATCTGGAAGCAACACTACAACAATCTTGCTGTTAATGAAGATGAATATTTAAAAAGAGTTCGAGAACTATACAGTAATAGATATAACAAATATGTGAAAGATTGGTTATAAAATGTTTCTTAAATTACTTGAAAAATTAGGTCGTAAACGTGTAATTACAGATAGAGACGGAAAGGTACCTTATCTTATCCGTTACTATTTGTTTTTAAAAGAACGTAAGAACTTTCCTTTTAACATTACACTACATAAAGTTCTTGTAAGCGATGAACCTACACTACATGATCATCCATGGGGTTATGCTACATTTATACTCAAAGGCGGATATTGGGAACACATTCCAATCATTTCGCAAGAAGGTAACGTATGCGGTAGCACGAAAGTTTGGAGAGGTCCTGGACATTTTAGAATTAGAAGTGCAAAAGATTTACATTGGCTGGAGTTAGCAAAAGATGAAAATGGAAATGAAATACCTTGTTGGAGTTTGTTCTTCATGGGCACAAAAAGTCAAGAATGGGGCTTTATGCCTTTTGTCAGCAAAGGCAGAATTGAAGAGCGTGGATACCAATGGATACACAACGAAGAATACTTGTCTAGATTTAAAATGGACAATTCATGATTATTACGATTATCTTGTCGGAGAAGTAGATGAGAGAGGCGTACCACTCGGAGACAAAAAGTGAATATTAAAAAGAAATATTACAGTTGGGCAGATGTAGAACGTATGTGTGTCAATATTGTAAATCAAATGTATAAGGATGGTTGGCGTCCTGATTACATTGTAGGCATTACACGAGGCGGTAATGTACCTGCTACTATTATTAGTAACATGACCGGCATTCGTTGCGAAGCACTTAAGGTAAGTTTGCGTGACGATGATAGCGAAAGCGAAACTAACTGTTGGATGAGCGAAGATGCCTTTGGTTATGTTCCGAAAGATGAAGATCGTGTTACTGGTGGTCCACTAGAAAAGAAAATACTTATTGTAGACGATATCAACGACACTGGTGCTACGTTTAACTGGATTAAGGAAGATTGGCAAAGCATTTGCTTGCCTAATGATCCTAAATGGGGGAACGTGTGGGGCAACAATGTTCGTTTCGCAGTGTTAACAGATAACTTATCAAGTGAATTTGATCAATGTGTTAATTATTGTTGCGACACAGTTAACAAAGCCGAGGAAGATGTTTGGCTTGTATACCCTTGGGAAAATGTAGGAGAATACTAATGTTTGAGTGGGGCAGAATTCACAAATGGGAAGAAAACTACGAGCGTGATATTACAGAAGATGTTCGTACATATATTTGTGAACATTATAGCGTAGAAGAAATCACAGAACTTACTGAAGAACAAATTACTGAAGTACAAGCATTTCGTGATGAACTAAATGAATATTCAGTAATGCAATGGGGTTTTAGCAATATCTATTCAGAATGGGAAATGGAAAATGCGTGACGACTTAATGGTACAACAGCAAGTATCTACTGTATGGCAACATATGGTAGGTGTTATCTGTTTAAATCTTGTTAACAGGCGTCAAACAAAACCTGTACTTACAGAGTTTTTTAAACGCTGGTCGACACCTGAATCATTACTGTATGCTACACGCAACGAGATTGAAGATATGCTAAAGCCTTTAGGAATGCAACGTGTAAGAGCACAAAGAATCTATCGCATGAGTGAACAGTTTAATGACTGGGATGGTGTTGATGCTACTGACTTATGTGGTATTGGTAAGTATGGTAGTGATAGTTATAGGATCTTTTATAAAAATGATATTCCATCAGATGTAGAAGATAAAGAGTTAAAACGTTATATTGAGGATAAATTAAATGTCGCATAATATGATTGATCAAATGGTTCCTGTACATTGTACAAACAACGATAAAGAGACAAACGGATATATTGTAAACGTTCGGCTCGAAAAGTTTATTGATGTAAGTATGAATACAGTAAAAGTACATTTTGATTATGTTGCTAAACACAAACATTATGTAGGAAGAATGGCCGGTTTAGAGTTTACAGTCAAAGCAAGCGACTTACCAGACGACCCTAATATTAAAACATTTCGGAGAACACGTTAATGGAATTTAAAGATGTACCGTGGAATGATGTTCTTATTGATACTAGAGAGTTCACTGTATTTAAAGACGGCTTCCCAGTAACAGAAGGACATATTCTTTTTGTTCCTAAGTTAGAAGACTGGGATCACTTAGCAAAATGTTATAAAGCCGCATACGCTTGGGGATACGATTGGGTACAAAAAGGGTATTGCGATGCTTATAATATTGGTCAAAACATTGGCACAGAAGCAGGGCAAACTGTAGAGTACGCTCATGTACATCTTATTCCCCGTCGCAAAGGCGACATGGATGATCCACGTGGCGGTGTACGTCACGTAATACCAGAAAAAGGCAACTATAGAAAAGGAGATAGTAATGGCTTATAGTAAAGAAATGATAATTGAAGCAATGATTAAACACGCAGAAGGACATATTGCTAAACACAAAGCAAACGTTGAAGTGTACTTCCATAATGCGGCAGGTGTTGGTGAACATCCTGATATTCTTGAAGCAATTGAAAAAGAACTAAACATCGTAGCAGAATACGATGATCAAATTGAAATGCTTAAGAAATATTTTTAATATGGGTACTACTGTTTTTTTAGGCGACAGTCATACCTGCGGATATGATTCCATACCAGGGAAAGTTGGTCCTGGTAGTTATTCCATGTGGAATGACAATAATTACGCAGAACTATATGGCCTAGAACATAACAAAAAAACAGCTATATACGCTGTTCCAGGATCTTGTAATAGAGTTTATCCAGACTGGCTTAAATCTATGTTTGATAGATATCCAGATACTGATGAAGTATTTGTATTGCTATCATCATGGAATAGATTTTTACTGGCAGGAAATAAAACATTATCTCCTGATACATTACCAGTAGATTATTTTACTAAAAAAGTTACTGAAAAACACAACGGTTTAATTGATATCTATCAAGATGAACTTTTTAAAGATGATAGATTTCAATTGTATAATAAACCGCACCAAGGCGATTTTCAACAAGGTGTTGGTGTTCAGTTTAGTTATGATAATGCTCTATTAGATCCTGATATTAGAAAAGATAGTTTTATGAAAGTAAAACTATTCTTTGATCTAAATACACACCTAGAACAAAGAGATTTTTTCAAAGATATATATGTTATGGATAGAATGTGTGCTGAACGTAACTGTGCGTTATACTTTTTTAATATGACTGATAGAATGACATTTCCTGAGAACTTTAACTTCTACGGTGATTTAAAAGTAACTTCAGTTTCTCCAGTTACAGTTGAACAATATTTTAAAAAGAAATTTATTGATCATAAAAAATATTTTTTGGCAGACGGAGAACACTACAATAAAGAGTATCACAAATTAATTGGAGAGGATTTCTTAGAGTGGCTGAAAAATTACTAATTGCTGGAGATAGTTTTGCCGCTAGATATCCAGATGATACAGGTAAAGGATGGCCTTTACTGCTTCGCGAACAATACGAAGTTACTAATGTAGCACAAGCAGGCGTTAGCGAATATAAAATTCTAAAACAACTAAAAAACTTTACTACTGTTGGTCAATTTAAGGCTGTGGTTATATGTCATACTAGTCCTTATAGAGTACATACAAGAAAAAGTATACATTCAACAGAACTACATAAAGATTGTGATTTACTACTATCAGATGTAGAAGCAAAGAAATTTACATTAAGTCCAGCAATATTATCAGCAAAAGGTTATTTTAAACATCATTTTGATCCTGATTACTACGATGATATGTATAGATTAATTAGACAAGAAATAAATTATATCACTAGATATGTTCCTACGCTACACATTGATCATTTTGACACAGCATTAAAACATGCGCAAGAAAAAAATTGTCTTGACTTATCAGCGATGTGGCCGTATTATAAAGGCAACATCAATCATTATACCGGCGAAGGAAATCAAATAGTGTGTGCTAGAGTAACAGAAAAATTAAAGGATTTAAAATGAGTGAATATCCAAAAAAGACCGGTGACAATAGTTGGGTTATTGAAGTTAAAGAAGACGGCAAAACCAAAGAATTGTATATTGAATTTCCTCCAGGAGCTCTTGATCAAGTGGGTTGGGACATCGGTGACGATTTAATTTGGGAAGAATTAGATGATAAGCGATGGCAAATATCTAAAAAAGAACTTGACAAATAAGCACAAAAAAGGTATAATAGTATAATGACAATAGCAACTGATAAGAAATATTACTTTAGCGAAATCTTTCACAGTATTCAAGGTGAAGGACACTATACAGGTGTGCCCACTGCGTGGATACGTTTCTTCTTGTGTAATTTACAGTGTAACGGCTTTGGACAGATCGATCCTACTAATCCTGATACTTATGATTTGCCATTTGAGCAATTTGACACAAGCACAGTGAAACGTGTTGAAGATTTGCCTGTATGGGACAAAGGTTGCGATAGTAGTTATACTTGGTCAAAGAAGTTTAAACACCTGATGGGGCAGAAGACTGCTGTTGAACTATCACATCAAATTATTGATACAATTAGAACAGACAGTAATCCAGATGGGTTGTTTCTACATCCTGTTACAGGACAAAGACAGCACTTCTGTGTAACAGGTGGTGAACCTCTAATGAAACACGGTCAAGAAGCATTCATTGGTATCATGACTGAATTTAAGCGTCTTGGTAATATGCCTGCTAGTGTTACATTTGAAACTAACGGTACACAAGTACTTACACAAGAGTTTAAGGACTTTTGGCACGTTGATAACGAAGTTACTAAAGATGTTGAGTTGTTCTTTAGTGTATCACCTAAGTTGTGGAGTGTGGCAGGTGAACAGGCAAAGAAAGCAATCAAGCCTGAAACTGTAGCACAGTACAGAAGTTTAAGTGATAAAGGACAACTAAAATTTGTTGTAGGCAGTGAACAAGAACAATGGGATGAGATGGAAAGTGTTATCTCACAATTTAAGGAGCACGATGTGGATTATCCTGTATGGGTTATGCCTGTTGGTGCTAGAGAAGAAGAACAAACAGCAACAGCCGGTGCTGTGGCTAAGATGGCATTTGAACGTGGATACAATGTAGCCGCAAGGGTACACGTATACTTGTTTGGTAATGCTATCGGAACATAAGGAATAGGTATGGACTTTATAAAGAAAATATTTAAAAAAGAAGAAGCTAAAAAGACTAATAAGTCGCCGCAGGATGAACATCGTGAACTGTTAGAAAAGCAAAAGAAAGCGGCAACTAAAAAGAAAGAACCTTGGGTTGCTGTACTTGACACACAGGTAAATCCAGAAAATATTAAAAATGGATTCTTTGAGCTTGACTGGAACGAGTTTTTCGTGTTAAAATTAAGACAAGAGGGTTACGGTTATGATGGAGACCCCGAAGAAGAAATTGTAGATAGATGGTTTAAAGATCTTGCTCGAAACATCCTTGAAGATCAAGGCGAAGAAACAAAAGTAGACGCAGGATTTATAAATGTTGTACCAATAGAGAAAGGTAAATCGGAAGTATCATGAGCACATATATTCTAGTAGACACAGCAAACACATTTTTTCGTGCTAGGCATGTAGTAAGAGGAGATGCTGATATTAAAATTGGCATGGCTTTTCATATTACATTAAACAGTATTCGTAAAGCATGGAAAGACTTTAATGGCGATCACGTTGTGTTCTGTCTAGAAGGGCGAAGCTGGCGTAAAGATCATTACGAGCCGTATAAACGCAATCGTAGTGAAGCAAGAGCCGCACTAACTGAAAAAGAACAAGAAGAAGATAAACTGTTTTGGGAAGCCTTTGATACATTCAAAGACTTTATTAACGAAAAGACAAACTGTAGTGTCTTACAAAATTCGCAATTAGAAGCAGACGATTTAATTGCTGGATGGACTCAAAGTCATCCTAATGATGATCATGTTATTATTAGTACAGACAGTGACTTTGAGCAACTTATCGCTCCGAATGTTAAACAGTATAACGGTGTTAGCGAAACAACTATAACCCATGAAGGATATTTTGATGCCAAAGGACAACCAGTCAAAGACAAAAAAACAGGAGAGCCTAAAAAAGCCCCAAACCCAGAGTGGCTACTCTTCCAAAAGTGTATGCGAGGAGACACAAGTGACAACGTTTTCTCAGCTTATCCGGGAGTTAGAACGAAGGGATCAAGAAACAAAGTCGGACTAACTGAAGCGTTTGAAGATCGTGCTTCTAAAGGTTTTAACTGGAATAACTTAATGTTACAACGCTGGACTGATCACAATGGAGAAGAACATCGTGTACTTGAAGACTATGAACGCAATCAAGTACTTATTGATCTTACACGTCAACCCGATAACATTAAAGAAATTATAGCAAACACTATTGCTGAAAATATTGAAGAAAATAAAAACATTAGTCAAGTAGGTATTAGACTTATGAAGTTTTGTAACTTGTTTGATCTACAAAAAATTGCCGATCAAGCACAGAGTTATGCTGAACCATTAAATGCGAGGTATCCACAATGACAACATTGATTGCTAAACCAATTATTGAAAACAAATTTTGGATTGTTGAACAAGACGGTGAAAAATTTGCTACACTTAGAAAAGACGAAACACGGTTTGTAATGAGTAATGAAAACGGTGTACAGTTTTTTCCAAACCGTAAAAGTGTTTTACAACAATTTGGAAAAGACTTTTTTGTTGTAAAAATTAAAAAAGAAGCAGATGATGCTCAGCCTAACGAAGTTCATGGGTATTCAACTAGCACTTCTCCGCACAACAGTATGTTTGATATTAAAAAGAAACTTCCGCTCTTTACAAAAAGTAAAGATTCAAAGAGTTTGTATTGTGCTGGTTATTACACTATTAGATTCGATAAAGGCTGGGTTAAATCATTTTGTCCTAAACTAATTACACTACAACGCTATGACTACAAAGGTCCATATAAAACAGAAATGGAAATGCGTTCAGTATTATCAAAGGTTTCTAAATGAGTAACTTACCAGACAGGATGCCTAGTATTGAAAAACTAGTTCAGCGTATTAGAACAGCTGAAAAAGCAAATCAAAAAGAAATCAAAATTTTACTTCAAGAAGGTAAAGAGCTAGTATACGATTTAGCACTTATTTCTTCTAAATTATCACAAACTGTTAATGAAATAAACACTAAATTAAACAGTTTATCTGTAGCAGAACAATCTATAGATGTCAAGATGGACGGCGGCGAGTTTTAAAAAGATAAATATATGCGTAGTTAATTAAAAGGATTACGTATATAAAATGAGTAGACCAAAGCCAAAAGTCTTGTTAGAATTTGCTAATAAAGACAATTATAAAGTAGAACAGATTCTCGAAGCAGAAGCAATCTGGGCAGTGTTTTATCAAGGTTCTCCTTTCAATTTAAAGAGCGGCAGTCTAGTTACAAGCTATCCAGGACCAAAGTATAAAAAAGTTAGTTTTTCTAATCCCGGACACGCACATAACTTGGCTAGAAAATTGAATAGAATGTTTAAAACAGAAAGCTTCGAAGTTGTAAGATTGACCAAAGGCGAAGTGCTTAAAAGTGATGATCAACAAAGATGATTATACTAAAAAATTTTTACAAGCCGCTGATATTACTCCCGACGAAAATCTAGTTAAAGAGAAAACTGTTGAATGGTGGTACAATCTTCGATCTAAAGAGTCTGGTGGATTACGTTTGACAAAATTAGGTCTTGACTTTGTTATAAAAGATGCTAAACTTAAATCATATAACATTAAGTTTCCAGGAAAGTTTACCGTCACGCCTCAAATCTTAGTTTGGTTAGATAAATTTATCGAAACACCATACTTTATAACCAAAAAGGATATTACTGTTTTTTCAGAAAGAGCCGCATTTGAACTGTACTTATTCAGTGGAGATGTAAAGAAATTCGGTTATACACGAGCATTACGACAACGAATGATCCAGGATTAAACAATCATTAACTACTATTATTTAAATACAATACTATGTTAGACATATCGCCATTAAGTATATTGAAAAGACGTAGGCTCCAATGGGCGCCTAAAACTTTTCACATGTTTGATCTAGGTAACAATGAGTATCTTTGGGATACTACTGTGTCAGATTGGATAGACTATAAACTTAAAGGACGATATTGTCTAGTCCACTTAGAAGGTTCAACAGGTACAAGTACTTTTGTTGGATTCGAAGATGAAAAAGAGTTAACATATTTTATGTTAGCCTGTCCATATACAAGGAGATAAACTATGACAGATGAAGCAAAAACCGCAGAAGCCGCTCAACAAGCTCAGCCAGCCGCTGAAGGTCAGGCACCTGCTGAATTAACTATTAATGACCTTAATGCTATTAAAACAATTATTGACGTAGCATCTACACGTGGCGCTTTTAGAGCAAACGAAATGGAATCTGTTGGTAAAGTGTTTAATAAACTGAATTCATTTTTAGAATCAGTTACACCAAAACAACCAGCTGAAGGTGAAGCACCAGCTCAAGCACCAGCAGAACAACCAGCGGCTAAACCAGCGCAATAAGGAGAAACTTATGGCTAAAAATTTAAAGCATACAGGTAAAATGAATAACAACGGTGCTAAATGTTTAATAGCATACCGTACACTACCTGGTGAATCAGACCAAGCACTAGTTGTTGACGTTGCTCGTTTAACAGACGCACAACACGACGAACTAATGAAAGTTGTAGAAAGTAATCAAGCACAATCAGCAAATGAACTTGCTGATGTTCTTTCAAGACGTTATTTTCCAGACGGTAGACAAATGCTTATGGCATTACATACAGATGGTAGATTGAAAAAAGTTGGAACTAGTCAAGTTACTGTAACTCCAACTCCTTCTGATACAGTTGTACTAAGCGAACTTAATCAAATGATTGCTGAACAAAAAGGCGTTACAGTTGATCAATTAGCAGTAACTGAAACAGAAGAAACAGTTGCTACTGCTCAAGATGTAAAGTCTACAGCTGAACAAGCACCAACACAAGTACAGCAAGATCCTAATCAGCCATTAAGTGATGAAGATTTAGCAAAGTCTTATCGTTCACAAGCAGATAGACTAAGCAAAGAAGCCGCGGCACTAAGACGCCAAGCTGAAGAGCTAGTACCAACAAAGAAGAAAACTGTTACAAAGAAAAAAGAAGATGTAAGTGCGTAAAAAAAGTATCCGACCGCCTAAAAATTTAATTGAAGAATGGCCGGAAGTTTTCGAACACATCTACATGAACAGCATGCCTATTAGGTATATTCACGGTGTTGAGTTAAAGTTTAAAGACGGACGTATATGGGAGGTTGACATTACTGAGCAATTACCTTTTGCTGAAGAAAAGGATATAGTTGCTAAGTTAATGTCGGCCCTTAAAGAAGTATCACAAGAAGTCGAACAAGTAAACTTTAATATTAATGTCAAAAAACTAAAAAACGATATAGAAGATCAAACAAAAAATATTATGAGGGACGCATGACCAACGTAAAACTAGTATCATATTCAAAGCCATCACAAGAGTTTATGGATGACGGTATCATAAACGCACAAGAACTAATTGCGTTTTGTGCTAGAGTAAGTAATCCTAGCAACCAAATGAACAAGGAAACTAGTGAAAAACTAATCAAATACTTGATCAAACACGCACACTGGTCACCACTTGAAATGGTCAGTGCTTGTTTAGAAATTGATACTACTCGCGACATTGCTCATCAAATTGTACGCCATCGTAGTTTTAGTTTCCAAGAGTTTAGTCAGCGTTATGCTGATCCAGCAGAATTTGGTGACCAATTTGTGCTACGTGAAGCAAGATTACAAGATACAAAGAATAGACAAAACTCAATTGAATTAGGTACTACACAACAAGAAATGAATCTAATTAACGATTGGGAATCACAACAACAAAAAGTCATTGATGCCGCAAAAGAAGCATATGAATGGGCCATTGAAAACGGTATTGCTAAAGAACAAGCCCGCGCTGTACTACCAGAAGGTTGTACTAAAACACGTTTGTATATGAATGGTACACTACGAAGTTGGGTACACTACATCGAACTACGTGGTGCTAATGGTACACAAAAAGAGCATATGGACATTGCTCATGCTTGTGCTAATGTTATTTCTGAGATATTTCCATTGGCAAAGGATTTGACTCTTTAATACAAGTATTATAAAAATCTGTCAATTCGGGGAACGTTTCTAAAAAATTCGTTCCTCGTCTTTTATCATATTCATCAACAAACTTCCAAAAATCAACTCTGTTTTCCTTTAACCGTTCGCCTGTAAAACGATTAGTCTCTACCCATTTAATAACACGCTCCCATTTTGTAACGTCTGTGTCATCGAAATAATGTGTATTGTAATTACGCTTATTCTTTTTTATAAAATCCAAGCTGTCATACATCACATCCAGGTGCTTATCTTCAAGGATCTGTAAACTTAAATGTTCAGGCTCTAATAAGTACGGAGTGTCTATTGTAAAGCGTTTGTGTGTAAGGGTGTTGTATTTGCGCTTCCACTCTAAGATCCGCGCTAGTAGACCCTTAAAACGGTGCACAGACATGAAATTAACGGTGATCATGAGTCCGCATTGTGCGCTAGGTATCGCTTTCATAAATGTATCAACGTTCCTTTCCCAAAGTTCAATATCCATTCCGCCTCTGATATATTCTGCTTGCTTGCCCCATGTATCAATGCTTGTAAATAATTGGAATCGGCCAATCTTTTTCTGCTGTGTTAATACAGTAACTTTGTCAATAAATTTATTAAGATTTCGTTGAGGGACACACATATTGGTATTCACACTAAATTCTAAATTTGGATTTGGATTGTTTTCAATATATTCCATTACTTTAAAAACATTACTGCTTAATAGAGGTTCACCTCCTGTAATTCTAAAAGTACTTAAATTTGGATATACTTCAGGAAACCATTTCCAAAATGCTTCAATGTACGGATTGTCTTTTTCTTTATAAATCCAATCTTTTCTATTCTTGTTATTAGCATGATACTGTCTATGATTACGTCTTTGCTGTAATGGATAATCACCAAACTTATTAAACTCGTTTTCCCAAGCACTACTAATACTTGGAGTACAGTAAGCACATTTCATCTGGCATTCGTTTCCAAAACTAACTTCTAAATACTTAGGAGCAACATTTGCGTCCCACGGCATTGACTTAATTTTTTTTACTGTACCTTTTTCAATTTCTTCAAATTCAGCACTGCGGAAATGTCTATCACTAAGTTCGCCTACATCTTCCAATGCCCAGCAATAACTACACTCAGGCGGGCGTTCGTCATTAAGCATCATTTTACGTTGTTCTTTTTTATATTTGCTATTATGTAACGCACTTGGGTTTTCTTTTAATTCTTCTAAACTAACTTTGTGCATACCTGGATGATAACAACTATGGTTATCACCTGTATGTAAATGAATACTTACATGATTCCACTTTGCTGTACAAAAACCTTTTCCGATTTCTGTAGCAATTTTTTTATATTTTTTGTTAGGATTAGGTTTCCAGAACACTATTTTATTTCCTCAAACTTATTTTTAAGCCAATTAAAATTATTAATATTACTTAACTCTTTATTATTGTATCCATACTCTCTTCCGGCTAACGCACCAAGTTTAGCAAATTCACTAAACTCTACATTATTAAATTTCTCACACCAAGTAGTTAATCTATATTCGTCATCTTGTTTATTTCTTAACTTTACTGTTCCGCTTGAAAGTTTTACACATTCTCTAAAAGCAGTTCTCCACGTATGAAAAGCAGTACTATTAAATCTATGTATATTGGTTACATAATTAATAGGTTCTATTTCAAATGCTGTAGTCATATCAATCGCACTATTATTAACAAACAATCTTCTATCAAAGATTTTGATGCCGCCGTGACCATATACTAAATCGTTAATAGGATTAATTGCTCTAAAAACAAATACTTTCTTTTCATCAGAAAGACTATCCAATACAGTTGAATAGGAGAAGTTATCTAATAATTTACAATCAGCATCTAATATCATAAATCGGTCAGTTAAACTTTTATTAGCACAAGTTGTATGACTTTCATGTATTCCGGCAGATGTTGTAAACTTTTTTAATGTTACAAGTTGTTCCTTAGCTATTTTAAAGTTTTCATTAGCATAAGGATCATCGTATACTAAGAACCATTTATCCATATCGGTTCCTTATTGTAATATGTATTTCCTAAATGAATTGCTTCGTCATATAACTCAATCATATGTAAACTTTGGTCAGCATCAAAATATGCCCAATGTAATCCTAACTGTTGTTTAAGTTGACGACCATAACTATTGATCATTTCAACAATATCGTATTCATTTAAATCTTTTACTTTGTTATTATAAATTTTATCTAATTCTGAGAAATCACGTACATTAATATAATCCCAATCACTATACGACATACACGCTCCCATCCTTGCTCCTAATATAGCATAATTTCCATTATCAACATGACTGCCAACTGAACACCAAACTCTTAACCTATGTAAATTTTGCCAGTTTACTTTATTTTTAATTTCATTAACAGGTGGTAATATTCCTCTTACTGTTAGCATTTTAACACCTTCTCTAAATCCTGCTCTCCAGGCTTGGTGTGGTGTTTTGTTTATTACCGATGTACTAAATGCCTGTGGAAAGTTTTTATAGCCATTTTCCCAACAAAAGTCTACCTGTGCTGTATCATCTTCGGCCTGCTCATGTGTTTTCATATTAAGAACAAAATCTTTATTCCATATTTTCAATCCGCCGTTGCCGTAAGTTAAATTATTAACACTGTTCCTTCCACACCAACTATAACATGTTGTACCGGGAACATCTTTAATAGTAATATCTAAAAAATCTTGATCAACAATATTATCGCCGTCTACACCTACAAACCATTCAGTATCACTTTGACGGGCGGCTTCTTTGTGAGCATTGTCGCTACCTTTTACACCATGTACACGTTTTGACCAAGGAACCAATTTTTTTAGTCTTGCCCAATTTTCTTCTGCGTTTGGCTCATCGTAGCTGATAAAAATAATATCTATGTCTTTAATTTTCATTGTATTGTATATCCTGCTGAATTAAATATTTTCTTATAGTATAAAGAAAAATCAGTACTAAACAACTTTCTATAATCAATTTGATCAATCTCAAATACATTTTCTACATTTGTGTCACATTCAAAACTTTGATACAAATAATTTATGTTTGACTTTCTAGTTAGATATAAAAAGAATTTCCTTTCATCACTGTGTGACGAGTTAACTATTAAATGAGGTCTACTATCAATACTTTTAATTATTATGTTAAGTTCACATTCTCGTTTCTTTGAAGGTATGCTAACTAGTTTTCCTCTAGTAGGATCTGTTTGTTTTTCTCTTTTAGCTAAATTAATTAAAGAAAGATCTTTACTTTCTACGTCTACCTTAATATGTGCTAACGCAAGTTTGCCGTTATCTACCATCTCAAATAGATAAGTAAATTCTTGTGTAACAGTTGCCGAATTGAGAGCAGGGTTACTATGCGACATAACTTTCGTGTATTCAAATATATTGCCAGCATCGTCATACATAATTTTATACATTTTTTATACCTTGTAAAAATAAAGAATCATAAATTTGAATCAATTCTTGTATTGGTAAATTCTTCTCAGAATAATGTACTATATCGTTTTGAGGGAATGTACCTACAGTAATATTACCCTTACTATCAAAATAATAACCTAAATCTGTTTCTATTGATTGTATATCAATATCTTGTAATTCAGATTTTAAGTGTACAAACTTTGGAAATGAAGTAATTGATGAGACTTCGTTCTCAATGCCTAATATTTTTACAGCAATGCTAAAAACTTCATCAGTACCTATGTCCTTGGGATATTTCTTATCCATATATAAATTCTTAAAGATATCTTTATTTGCTGTTATATGAGAAACTATCTTAAAAAAGTTTTGTGTTACATGACTGGATTTATCAAAATATGTAAATCCACTATATAGTATTGGTAGATTATTTTCTTTATACCCAGGGCGACATTTTAAACTAGTAATCGGATTACCATTAAATTTTAATACATTTGTAGTAATAACTAGTCCGCTAGATTTATTAACAAAATAATCAATCCAATGACTAATGTCTCTTGTCATAATCATGTCAACATCTAAACATACTGTATACTCAAATGGAGATAAATTTAACATATTATTACGCTGATCCCACCCTTTAGTGTCATCTACATATTGTATTTTGTCATATATTAAAGTTCTACCAGTATTGTACTTCTCATTATCAGTTATTAAACAAATCTGATCATACCCTGCTGGTTGCGTCTTCTTAATACTAGTGGCAAGAATATGTGCCATAGAATGGTATAATCCATCTTTGTCATTATTAACAATTAACAAGTATCCAAAATTTTTCATACTAAATCCTTTTCGAAATCTAGTATAGTCTGTTTATTAAAAAAATGTAAGTCTGTGCCTTTAAACACACACGGAACATTATTAACAATACAAGTTATGCTATCATTATTAACTTTTATAATTTCGTCTTGCGGCAACACTAAAAAATTTATCAAAGGTAAAGAATTTGATGTTTTAGCACCCTTTACAATATGTTCTGCTATAGTAAACGCATAGTCATTTCTAAAATTTCCTACTTTAAACCCATACAATTCTTTATAAAAATTATAATTTTCTTTAACTAATTTTGCTTGATTAAAAATTGCTTGAGATATATCATCTTTCTTAAAATAAATTGTAGTTGCCCATTTCATTTGAAAGCCTGGCAATCTATCATAATTCGCACTTTCATGTAAATTAACAACATCAGAAGCCATTAGAAAACTATCGTCATTATCAAAGAATTGATTAAGCAAATTGCTATTAACAATATAATCAACATCGATTATAATAGTTTGGTCAAAAGGAGTAACTCGAAAAGCATCTAGTCTAGATGTATTATGAAAGTACTGTATCTTATTGTTTAAATTTCTTTTGTTGTCTTTTTCAATATCTATTTGAATTACATAATCAAATTCTGGCGAAGTAACAGGAGTATCAGTTACAAGAGCAACTGGTTTATTTAGATATTTCCTAATACGTTTTGCGCAAATTGATGCTAATCTAATGTAGTCAATTTCAGAGTTATTATGAGCAAACAGTAAGAATCCTTTAGACATCAGGACCCCAGATCTATATAATTTGCTACACTTCTTTTTAATCTGTTAAGTTCAGTAATATCAGTGTGGTAAACATCTAAAGCAGTATAGTATGTATCTTGGATTTTTTTATGGAATTCATTTACATTGCTAATCAGTGTTGGTAAATTATTAGAATCTAAAACAACTTCATCTGAAGTCTTGCCAATTTGTAAAAGATAATTGATGTATGTTAAAAACGTCGAGTCTACTTTAAACAAGCCGCCGTTGTGTCCAATTATAGTATTGGATTCAAACCGCTCTTGTGCTCTAAGTTTTTGTACATTAAGTACTTTTAATTTATCTGAAACATCGATAATTTGTTGTACAGACTCTTTATTCATAATAATAATCCTTTAGCATATACTATTAGTTATGCTAAAAATATGCTACTATTATGATTATTGGCTTATTATGTCCAGCCGGTCTGTCTTGTTAATACATATTGATTAGGATTAGTGGCAAGCGGTACTGATCCTGTTGAATATATAAACGAAATTTGAAGTGTTCTATCAATGTCAACCCTATTAGCAAATGTGTTAGCAGTAGAACTATCACTTAGTGATATTTTAATATACATGTCTTTCTGAAGTTGAACTTGTCTTGCTTGGATACGGATAGTGTGATCATCGTAAGAGGTATCATAAGGATTTGTTCCATATTCTTGATAGAATATTTCAGTGTTAGTGCCGTTAAGATCAAATGCTCCGATATCTGAAAAACTTCTTGGATCGGCTGCCAGACCCATCTGTGTTTTACCTTTAGCTCCCATATAAATTGGAAAAACATCTGACATAAAATCTTTCCAAGCATCGTTAAGAGCGGCATTATTCTGACCTCCTGAGTTTCCAGGGTCAGAAGTAGTTATGTTAAGCATATCAATTTTAATCAACCCGCCTGTATTAAAATACTGTACAAAATCGTAACCGTCGGCGCTCGGCCATTGAATTCTAATTTCCAATTCTGTTAAGCCGTTCCAGACGCCTGTGGCAGATGTCGAGGCTGGCATAGGATAATCTAACTGAGCACTTTCGTTGTTGATATACTTGTATGTGTTTGCGTTTGTAGAAACTTCATAAAACGGATCAAATACACTGTAATAAATTTGATCTCCTCGTACCGGAACAGGGAGCTTAGTTGATTCTCCTCCCGGAAAAAATACTGTATCAAACGGTGGTGACCCTGTAATATGTGTTACCACTTTCGATAAATCTGCTCTTAAGTTGTTAAATTGATTAGCACTAATATAGTATTGAACTGCTTCTGCCGTATCGCCAAGTTGCCATGCTGGATAACTAAATGTATTAAAATCTACAATTACCCGATCGGAAACAGTAGCATCAATCACTGTCGCAAAATTATTTAGAATACCTTCTCCGGCCCACGCATTACTAAAATTAGTAAAGAAGATAACTTCGCCCTGAGTCAAATAGTGGTCGCTTGAGAATGTAACTGTTGCCTGTGCGGAAGAAGTAATGCTGATGATGTCTCGTGTAAATGGATAAGGTTTGCTTTGTACATCTTCTGCGGCAAGACCGTATCCTGTGCCCAGAACAAACACACCAGGACTTCCGGCAAATTCTTGAAGTGGTCCTAACTGTGCTTCGATTATCTGTTGAATCGTATCCCAGTCTGAATATAATATTGGGTCGTTTACTGCTGGTTTTGCCATTAATTATTCCTCGTTATATGCGTATATTTATACCTTAAGTACACACTCAACTAATTTTTCATTTTCATTAGAATCGCTTTCTAATGCTATGCCAACCATTTGATAATGTAATAACACTGAAGAATACTTTGCAGTGCCATTTCCAGCTACATACACAGGTTGACCTTTTGTTACTGGTCCAATGATGCGCACCGGAACCCGGCCTTTTAGACCAATTGCTTGGCCGTCTATTTCACTGTTCATTAAGTATGCTGGTTCAGCTGATATAACACCTATCGGAAAACCATTTTCGATACATGATTCTGCTTCGTGACTTTCTTTTCCAATCATCATTACTGTTCCAATTGGATATTCTTGATCAGTAGTATACTTTTCCGCTAAGTCAGCATAGCGTGCAGCAGTTGCTACACCATTAAAAAATCTAGCATCAACATCTCCGCCGGCACCTCGAAGCACAATAGTATTTGGTGTTTTATTAACATCTAATACTTTTCCGTTTACGCTTTGTGTATCTGTTGATTGACCATCAAAAATTACAGCACTAATAGTACCTGTTGCCGATCTAATTGGAATAGTAGCAAATCCAGGCAAGTGTGTATTAGTTGGATCTAAGTTAGTTAATTTATTAGCAGAAATTGCTTCTCTAGACTGTCCATCAAGTGAACCAACAAACTGTCCTGTAAATTTCTGTGCTGTAAATTCTCTCGTTGCTTGATCAAAAATCTTAATAGATGTTGACGGACTTGTTTGAGCATACAGATCACCTGTAACATTACCAATTAAGTCGCCGTGTACATCTCCTACTAGTTCGCCTTTCAAATTTTCAGCCCAAACAGTTTTAAATTTACGTGATTCAAGTCCTAAATTGACTAGTCCTGTTGTTCCTGGATAGATAGTATTGAAACTATCAGCATCTGTTACAAACGCTTGTTCTCTACTAAATGTTAAAAAATCTAATCTATCACTAGGCTGACTTGGATTGCTTGACGAAATAGTAATTTTACCATTAACTTGGTTTTCAATCGCAGGGTTTTGATCACTATTAATATAAATTTTTAATGCTTTAATTGGATTTCCAACAGTAAAGCCTAAGTCAGCAAATGATTGCTCTGTAGTAAATCCTTCTGTACCGTCTGTTCTTACAAATCTTGTTTGATCTAGGCCGCCAAGTTTTTCTGCGTTACTGGCTGTACCAAAAAATCTAAATCCAGCACTATCACTAATACCAGTTGTTCCATTAACACTGTTTAGTGTAATACCTTTCTTAATTTGTCTACCGGCTTCACTGAAACCTGCTAGTGTATTATCATTACTTAAAGTAAAATCATCATCATTACTGAAAACGGCTGTAGTAATACCGCCAACCACAGCACGTAGAATAACATGTGATGTATTATTACTGTCTTTTACTACTTCGGTAACAATCTGAGAAGTACCAAATCCCGGTGCGCTTTGCGGTCCAATTAGAACAAAGTTAGAACCATTCCAAGCACTTAACTGATTTGTTTGGCTATCAAACCAAAGATCACCTTGTGACAATCCTGTCGGTGGACTGGTGCCAATTTCAGCTCCACTTGCTGATCTAAAACGTCTACCATCATAAAATTTAAGTTTTAAGTTATCTGTATCAAACCAAACTTGACCAGTAATAGGTCTTTCAGGTTGAACACTGTTAGCAAAACTTTCAAGTAGATGTAAAAAGTTCTCGTTCTGTACTTCGCCATAGCCGCTATAGTTCCTTCCAACTAATTTAATATCAGTTGTAGTATCAATAGTACCGTCTGCTACGCTTACTAAAAATGTTCCGTTATATTTGTCTACTTGATATGCCATGTTTTTCCCGCTCTATACGTATTTATTCAAACGTCTTAACTGCGTTTGCTTGAACATCATCGTCTGCTTGTGATACAAATGTATATGCTTCACTATTTGAAGAATATGCTGTTACTTTCTCATCTAAATTTGCTTTTGCAGCATCAATAAATGCTTTCATTGCTGTAAATGCTTCAGTATTAGTAATGTCTGATGCGTCTAACATTTCAATAATAATGTTTAACTGTTTATGAATAGGGTATTCTTCAAGTATCTTAACATTTGTATTATATTTGAGTGTAGACTCAACAACTAGCGGTTTTTCAGTTTTGCTTTGAACACTGCCTGTATTGTAATCGCCTTGCCAATAATCGCCATTATCACTATCCATAGTGACTGTTCTAATTTGGAACTTGTCACTGTCAATATAAGATGTATCTTGATCTTGATCCATCATGGCAACAAGAACACCATTAGACGTCATAAAGATTAATTTTTTAGTTTCTACTGCCATATTATACTCCCCAAGCCAGTACTAAACTGTACTTCGGCTTCTCATCTTTTCCTATTTCTGTTACTTCATGTTCTAAATCAATTGGCATATCAACAACAGCACCCGGTTTTTCTTCAACCAAGTAACCATTTCCGTTATTGTCATACCATTTAAAGTGAGGTTTATCACTTTGTAGGAACACTAATTTAAATTTCCAATAACTGCCGATTGAATCTTTATGTCTTGGTAAAGAATCGCCCGGATCATATCTATTAAGTGTTATGCTTTCTACAAACGTTTTATCTTCTGGAATTGTTTTCCATATAGCGTCCATTAACTCATCTGGCATGTGAGTATGAAACATACTTTTCATATTGCTTATGCCGTACTTTGTTTTAAACTCAAACGCATCACCGTCAGCTCTCATTGAAAACTTGTCTGAATATTTTTCAGCCAACGCGACTATTTCATCTGGATTCGTACAATAATTTTCTATGAGACTAACCTGAGACATATAGCCAACTATTCCCCGCTTGATTAACTTCGTAAATTAAATTATTATTTCTTGTAGGATCTTGAACTGTTGTTGTAACAGTTACATTACTAACAAATGTTCTACCAATCCAGCTACTCCTTGAAACGTTAGCCGCTGTTGTAACATTTTGTCTAGTACTTGCAACGTGTGCTCTAGTTCCAGGTTCAAAATTACTTACTGGTGCCAATGTGTTTAGCATGTAAGCTACTGATCCTGGTCCTGATGAAGTTTCATTTAATCCTCTAGTATCTAAACTTAAAAATATTGTTCTGCTTCTAATTGCTGTATTAACATAACCTACTGTTGCCGCATGGTCATTTAGAGTTGGCTGAGCTGTAATTGTTAAATTACCTACCATTGTGTCGCCTGTTTTAGCAACTCTCGAACTATCTATTACTGTAACATTTTGACTGCCATCAAATACAACACCATTAATTTGTGGCGTTCCTGCTAATCTTGTAGCAGTATCGGCATTACCATTAAATGTACCATACCAATCTTTTGTATTACTATTATAAGCAAGGCTAGCATCATTAGCATATACATCACCAATAATATCGCCTGTTAGTCTATTAACAAGTGTAATACTATCGGCATTAATATTTGTTATAGTTGCGTTTGTTCCGGTAAATGTCTTTGTACTTGCTTCATATACAAAATTATTAGAGCTATCTAAAATATCTCCTTTTAAACTGCCAATCAACGTACCATTAAGTTCATCAGTTAACGCATCGATCATTGTAAGACCACTATCACTAACTACATTACCGTTTAGTATACCTTCAAATCGTTGGGCATAAATTTCTTTTGAATATAATTTATTATACTGCTCTGTTGCTGATCCAATATTATATCTTTGGTGTGCTCCTGGTAAAATTCCCACACTAGAAAAAATACTAATATCATCTTCAACTGGACCTGTTTTAATTCTAACTCTTAATGTATTACCTAAACTATTTTCAATAACACCTTCATTACCATTGTCAACAGCAATTCTTAGATCGCCATCTGTACCAATAGTTAATCCAGCATCGTCATAGGTAGAACCTCCCGGTGATCTAAGTACAAAATTACTAATATCTAGCCCGGTAAATTTTAATGTGTCGCTAGCAGTTCCCCAAAATCTGTGATCACTAGACGTTACACCCGAAACAGGTGTGTTTACTAAAGTAATACCTTTTTTAATTGTGGTAAAACCAGCAATATTTTCAATAACACCAATTACAAACTCATCATCTGAAATTACACCAATTACTGTATCATCAATAGTAAGTTTTACAATAGCATGAGCAATGTTACTGTCATCTCTAATTACAGCAGAAGTCAGTTTCGATTCGCCAAAACCAGTTGCTCTTTCAGGACCAATTAATTCAAAATCAGTTCCGTTCCATACGCTAATTTGTCCATTAGCATTATCATACCAAAAGTTACCAATATCTTTAGATTGTAGACCAGTAGGTGGTGTTAAACTTACATCAGCAATAGCAATGCTTCGCCAAGTATTATCTGAGGATCTAAATTTAATTTTGTTGTTTAGATCGTCATACCATATTTGACCAGGTATACTCTTGCGTGGCTGTGTGTCACCTCTGAAATGTTCTAGTAAAGCAAGAAAGTTTTCGTTAAGGATTTCACCATAGCCGGCGTAGTTTTTACCTACAAACCTTAGGTCAGTGGATGAAGTATCTACTGTTTGATCTGGTACTGTTGTTTGTAGTACACCGTTGTATCTGTTTACGTTATATGGCATCCTTCGCTCCGTTACCTAATTGCCCTAGCGGCATTTTCTCTTTCTTGTTCTAATTCTAAATACTGTTCTTCAGTTAAACTAGTAACAACACCTAATGCTTTTTCTCTAGTGTGTCTAAGCACTTTCCAATCAGTACTTGTTAAAAATTCTAAATGTTCAATGTTTGCTTTAGCATCAGCTTCGTCTTGTAACTCGCTAGCAGGTCTTAGAGAAACTGTCTTTGTAGCAGTATCAAAATGATATTTTCCGCCTTCGATAAGATTCATTTCTTCTTGTGTAATTTCAATAACTTCAACAGTGGCCGGAACATTAGGCCTGTAATTTAAAATTGCTGATACTGTGTTATCTTCTATACAAACGTAATACATATTAACTCCAAATTGCTAGCCAGTTTGCGGCTGGTGTGCTTCGCTGTTCTGTGTTTTGTACCCATACTCTAATTCTATCACTTAAACTAGACCACGTACATCTAATACTGTCATTGCCATCAACTCCGCCAGCATAATGTACCATAGCAATGCTAGGTATAAACGCTTTTAGATCGGCCATTGTCTTTCCTGCCGGAGGAAAAACATCGAAATTGTTTCTACTGTTATTAAAACTTCCTACTTGGTTTGTATAACCAGTTGTACTGTATTGTGTATTGCCGTAAGTAATTGTATATTGTGCTGGTATTTGAGCAATAATACTTTGTGCGTTTGCGGTATCTCTAGCATCAACATACTGCTTTGTTGCAGCTTGTAAATTTTGTGTAGGATCTTGATGTAATACCAACGATCCTGTAAGAATTCCTCCGCTTAAAGGCAACTTAGTTATATCAGCAACTGTGATAGGACCACTACCGTCAAACGGAACATTATTAATAGTTGTAGGCGATGTTAGTTTATTTGCTGTTGATGCGTTACCAGTTAGTGAACCAGTAAACACTCTCGTTACTTCATCGTAAGCAACACTGGTGTCTGTATTTTGAATACTACCCACAAGTGTACCTGTAACATTACCTATCACAAATCCTGTAACATTACCCGAAACATTACCTGTAACATTACCAACAACAGGGCCTGTATGTGTTCCTGTTACATTACCTGTTACATTACCAACAACTGGTCCGTTGTGTGTTCCTTGTGTATTTCCTGTTAAATCAGCATTAATTGTATTAGCACTAAAGTTACCAGCGGCATCTCTAGCAACTATAGCATCACTTACGTCATTTGCTGTAGCATTTACAGACCAACTAGTTTGATTTGTTCCATCGAAATTATTACCTACAATATAATTTCCAGCAACTAGCTGATTAGTAGTACTAGCTTTTAGTGTAATATTAGTTGACCCGTCAAACGCTACACCGTTAATGTTTCTTGGTGTTTCTAGAGCCGATGCTGTATCAGCATTTCCATGTAAGTCGCCATTAATAAATGTTGAAGCATTTAAATTAATTCCTGCGTCTAAACTACTAAATCCTGGAATAGTATTAATAGTGTAAGGACTATCTGTTACCATCGCAATTACAGTTCCATTGACTGTTATTTTGATAGCAGGATGATCTGTGCCAAGCGAGTCAGTAACACTTTCACTAATAGCTCTAGTAGTACCACTAAATCCTGGTACATTCTCAGCACCTACAAATACAAACTGTGTTCCATCATATACATGAAACTTTTTGCTTGTTGAGTCTAACCACGTGTCTCCAATCGAAGGCGTTGATGGTGCTGTAGCACTAACTTCTGTTCCGCCTACAAGTAACCAAGAATTAGCATTATAAACTTTTAATCTATCAACATCGCTATCATACCATAGCTGTCCTTTGATTGCTTTCGGTGGAGCGCCAACACCGGCAAAGTTTTCCAGCATCCAAAGGAAATTTTCATTTTGAATTTCTCCATAGCCAGCAAAGTTTTTACCGACAAGTCCTATGCTTGTAGTCGAGTCTAGTGTACCATCCTGTAGTACTACTAATTGATCTCCATTAAATTTGTTTATCTGGTATGGCATGTTTTTTCTTCCATTATATCATATTTACCGTATTATGGCCTTATAAAGTTTACTAGCCCAGTTAATGGGTCTGTTGGGTTTGTTTGATCTTCTACTAGGCCGCCGCCTGGTGAAACTACCCAAGAAGTTTTAGTTATATCAAGTTCGTAGGTTGTAATTCCTCTGATAGTGAATAATCTAGGTGGCGCTTTAGCACTGATACTGTCAGCATCAACTTCTCTAATAACACCGTATGTTGCTGTTGGGCCACTTGGTGTTTCACTACCTTCAACATCATATAATGTTGTGGTTGTCAGTGTCGGTGTTACTGAATTAATATTACCTAAAATTTGTCTAAATGTACTAATTCTTATTTTTGTACCAGCTTCGTATTCTGCCGGAGGACACATTCTTAAAAGTTCTGTAGCAATTTCACTAGCAGTCATTGGGTCATTTTCGTTTGGATAATAACCTGTAATGTTCATGTTAAACGGTATGCTTCGTGTTCTTACATAATTTGTAACATAAGTTTTTGTTGTTGCTTGCGATCTTTCTGTAACACTTAAATTATCAAATGCTTCTGTAGTTTGTACAATATTAGTTTGATTTGTTGTAAATAATCCAGAAATTTTAGGATTAGTACCAACTAGTACAATATCGCCTCTTGGCTCAATTTTTAAATCTGTCGGATGAGCTGGATCACCGTTTGAATATGGAGCAGTTACACCGTTGTTAGAAATAATATTATCATTAAGTGTAATATTATCAGCAGTAAGACTTACTTGATTACCAAAAGAGGTTAACCCTGGAGCACTATTTACAGCGGCCGCTAATTCAATACCAGCGCCTGTATCAAATAATACATTTGCTCCATTAATTTGATATCCTTTCAATGCTGGAATATTAATATTTTCACTGAAATTCCACGTGTCTGTAGCATTGTCCCAAGTAATAGTATGATCAGTATCTCCTTTAAGAGCAATACCTCCGCCATCTGCTAATAAATCTGTAGCTATTCCTGCGCTTGGGACTGCTAATTCAATTAGTTTATCTTCAACTTGTACGTTTGTTGATTGTACTTCTAGCACAGATCCTGTTACAACAAAGTTACCGTTTACTTGTAAGTCTCCGCCTACAACAGTTAAACTGTTTGGATAGCTTTCTAAAAGTTTTAAAGTGTCTTTTCCTGATTCAGTAGCATCATTAGGTGTTGCTACAATAAAGTCTAAATTGGCGCCGCTCTTTCTGCCTCTAACTGTTAATCTTTGATTATTAGTACTGTTAAGTAAGAAAATATCTCCAGAGCCTTCTGAACCTAATTGTCCGTTTGTTGCTTCGCCAAAACGTAATCCGCCGGATTGCTGAATTGTAACTACTTCTGTAAACACATTTGCTTGATTCTTTTTAGCAAAAATATCAGCACTTAGTCCGCCAAGTGCTTCAGCATTAGTAGCAACACCTTGGAATTTGTAACTTTGCTTAATAGGATTAAAACCAACTTTGACTGACTGTTGATCATAACCAGGAATAGCAATTCTTGGTGAAAATTCTTGCTTACTGTAAAACCCTACCCTATCTCCGCCTACATAAACTGTTGTAATTGTTCTGTTTGTACTATTTGAATCTTCAATGTCCTCAACTACAACTCCACTTACGCCTTGCGAGATTTTATAATCAGGGCCAATTAAGTAGTCTCTTGTACCGTCATAAAAGAATAATTGTCTTGTAACAATATTAAACCAAAAATCTCCAGAGCTAATGTCTAGTGGTCGTTCGTCACTTAATGCTGATGTACCAACTGCTTTCCACTCTGTTCCAGAATATACTTTAATTCTATTTTCAGTTATGTCAAACCAAAGTTGGCCTGTTAAAGGAGCAGTTGGTGACGAATCGCCCGCAAAATTTTCAAGCATTTTAACAAGATTTTCGTTAATATACTCTCCATACCCACTGAAGTTTTTACCAACCAGTGTAATATCAGTTGATGCTTGATCTATTTGGCCATCTGATACTGTTGCTATTGCTGTTCCGTCTGTTCTGTTAATTGTATATGCCATTTATACTGCGCTCCGTTAAGTTGGTAAACCACTTCGAATAATATAATTCAATGTAAGGTATGGATTCATTACACCAAATGGTCTTCCTACAAGTGAATCTGGTTGTCCTGGTGTTCGTTTATTCTCGTTCGCTATTCTTACTAAACCACTGGATGACATTTTCTGTCCGCCGTTAGTTACTGAACCTGCTTTAATTCTAGTATTTGCTTGGCCTGTTCCGCCGATTTGCGTTGTTGGTCCAAAGTCGTTAGGTGCGTTTGTAACTTCATTAAATGCGTAAAACTGAGCACCACTAACAGTGTTTGTATTTGAACGACCTTTCATATCGTGATCGTGATCTGGAATATTATACTGTTCAATTATGTAAGCATCATCGCCTTCGTATGCTCCTAATAAACTCGACTCTGCTTGATCAACTCTAGATGTTGCTAAGTCTCGTATAGCATCGTATTGTCCTGTTGGATGAGGTATTTTTGCTCCACTATTCATATTTTCTTTACCTAGTGGAAAACGACCTCTCATGTCCGGAACTCTAAATGATGGTTGTATTGTACTGTCGATTGTTGATTGTAAACTTCCTTTACCTTGAATATCATTATAAGTGTCGCCAATAGCATCATATAAATCTCTAAATCTATATTGCTCGTATTCAGATCCGTCACATAACAAATATCCATCTGGTAGATTAGTTTCTGGACCAGCATAAGGAAGTACTGTTCCAATAGGAACGCCAGCATCGCCTAAAAATACTTCTCTGGTTACTTTTCTTAATCCTGCTGTTCTACTGTAAAATAGAATCTCATCATTTAGTCCGACACTACCAGCACTGGGTTTAGTTGAAATAATATCCGAAGTTAATTCTGTTTGGAAAGTTTTATTTAGGTTTCCTGTACCATTAAACGATATTACGTTGGATGATACATCACCTTCTAATTTAAAATTAGTAGCACTTGCTAATGATGTTGCTGAGTTAGAGTTACCATCAATGTTACCTCTAAGTGTTCCTTCCACTTCGTTAGCAATAATTTTATTTGCGTAGATTGTACTGTACTTGTTATTTGCTTCGCCAATTGTTTCTGACCCGGTAAGCGGTGATATTGATTTAGTGATCAATGTACCACTATTCATCGTAAGGTCGCCGCCAACATTAATATTTTTTGCTACGCTTAGGCCGCCTTCGGTTCTGATACTACCATTTTGTAAATTTGTACTTTGTGTTTCAGATGTAAATTGTACATCACCAGTTGCTTTTACAGATCCAACAATATCCAATGTTGAGCTAGGATTTAGATTGTTAATACCAACCTTAGTTTCGATAACCCTTAATACTGTAGACGGAACTCCAAACGATCCTGTTCTACTAGATTGTAAATCAATACTAGCTCCAGGTGTACTATTGTAAACAACAGCGTTGGCATTTTGTACTCGTAAGTTCATGTTACCATTTGTACCTACAAATACACCAGAATCATCTCTTACGTTCAACTGTTTTTGGATTGTGCCAACAACATCTGTTCTAATAAAACTTGTCGAAGGAATAGTATCTCCAGCAACAACTAATCCGTCTGCCGCACTAGCTGTTCCGATTAGTTTTGGAAATACTTGTTCTTCTGAAATATCAGTACGTGCTGTAATATTAATACCAGCTTCGATACTGTTAAACCCTTGAATTACAACTTTAGGTGTAAAGCTGTCTTTTGAAATAATTGTTACAGGAATATCCTGCGAATAAAATATAATAACTGTTCTCGATACGTTATCAATATCAAAAATGTTTTCAACTAGCGGTCCTGACTTAGTACCTTCACTAAATTGAGGTCCTACTAATACCCAAGTAACGCCTGACCATAGATATAATTGCTGTGTTGATGTGTTTACCCAAAGATCGCCAAGGGCGGCACCTTGCGGTTCGTCAACTCCGGTTCTAATATTTGACGTAGTTTTCCAACTAATGCCATCGTATACAAAAAGTTTATTTTCTACACTATTAAACCATAACTGACCTGTTACTGCTTGTGAATCGCTTGGTGCTACATCACTAGCAAAATTTTCTAATAGATGCAGAAAGTTTTCAGCAATAATTTTTCCATAGCCGGTTTGATTACGACCTGGTATAGTAACACTAGTGTCAACATTTGAAGTATTATCAAATATTTCTAATGGTTCTGGATGTAGTGTATCATCTGTAAAATAAACTTTGTACGACATTATTATACCTCAGTAAATCCAGTTAGACTCTGTATTCTAACTGTGTAATCAATTTGTATTAGTCTGTTAAGTGACTTTTGTACAGGATGAAAAACAACATGTGTTAGTAACTTTCCTGTTGATGCTTTAAGCCCAAGTTCATCAAATACATATTCGCCATCCATATCAACTGAATTGTCAAATGCTTCCTGGCCTTCTGGTTCACCGTAATCTAATAAACACGAAACAACAATATCACTGTATGTTGCTCCAGTAACATGACGGACTTCCATTTTATTTCTAGTGTTGTCAGTATTTGTGGCAGAATTTTGATCAACAACTTTTGTATATGTTTGATTATATAGACTCGAGTCTGTACCATTTGTGTTTGGTGTTAGGTATGTAATAAGCCCTGTTGGATCTACTACCGTACCTCCATTACCAAAACTCATTTCTGAGATCCAGCCTTCGCCTTGATTGGATAAACTTTGTGCCATCGCAACACTAATATTTTCATAGTGTATAGCATTCCGTTTATCTACATAAACTTCATTTGTTTTAGGGTCAAAAATCTTAATATGCCCTTCAATTTGAAACCCGCTTTGCTCGTCGGGCTTCTTGTTTTCTGTTTGATTTTGTTTGTTTTCTGCCATATCCGTCTCTTTGAGTTTGTTATCTCTCATTGTATTTATTCGGGTAGTTCTGTGCTACTATTTTGTAAGAATCTTGCTATAGCGGTAGTTGCTTCGCCTAATGAATTTCCATTAGAAACCGTTGATTCCCCTCGATCGTACCAAGTTCTGCCTGTTCTCCTAATTACGGTAATACGTGTTCCTGGTGCTACAGGATCTGTTAACCTTATATACTCATTTATGCCATCTACACTAAATTCCGCATCGTACTGGACATCACCGTCTGGACTATATGCGGCTTTAGTTGTATCATACATTGTAAACTGATCTTTTCTTAGTCTGCGGCCACCAACAAATAGTTCAACGTTATCGCAACGGCCATATCCTTCTGGTATATTGCTATCTGTAAATTCTCCGCCTTTTACTGGAACATATTCTAATGGTCCAATTAATAAACTAGTACCGTCTGATACAAAATCAACTTTATCTTGTTCATCGTTGTACGGTACTTGTTCAGTAAATCCAGTATCAATTACTTGTGTTCCAGCACTGTGTATTGGTCTAATACTTGTGCCCTGGAAACCACGTCTTATATTTTGAAGTTCGTTTCCGGATTTATTTAGATACTGTATTTTCTCTCCATTAATAGTAACAATTCCTGGCTGTCCTGATCCTGGTGTTGGTAATTTAGAAGCATCGCTGAGATTAATTACAGTGTCGTAATAGTTTAAGTCAGTAGCAAGTGTTACATCAATAATTTGATATCTAGAATAATTGTTTCTACTCAATACATCTCTATAAATTTCATAACTTAAAGGAGTATTATACACTTTATTACTATAGACTATTGTTTCGATGATATCTGACACAACAGTTGTTTGCTTTATGTACACAGAATCTCCTGCTGGGCCAACATAAAAGTCAATATTTGGTGTTAACCTAGTTCCATTTACATAAACCCAAACGCTAGAAATATCTGTAACACTTCTTTGAAGTTTATAGCTGTTTTGATTACCTTGATAAACATCTCTTAAGATATCTACTTCAGTGTATTGTGTAAACCATATAACATCAATATAATCACCATTGGTAATATTAAACAAAGAACTAAATGTAACGTTTCCGTCAATAATTTGATAGTTAATATCTGCTAGATTTTCAATTAATACAGTATCTCCAACATTAATATCTTTTGTAATTTCAATTTCATTATCGGCACCGTTAAAAATATAATCAATAGCATTTTCTAATAGTGTACCGTTAACAAAAACTCTAATCTGTGTAGGAATAATAGTTCCGCTACTTAATTTTGGATCATCATTTAACTTAATAACAGGTTCGCCATCATAAATTTTATATGTACTGTCGATAGTTTTAAGTAATGAACCATTATATTCAACAATGACATTAGAATTATCCGACGATCCTAATTGATCATAGAATGAAATTGGATATTCAGTTGTTCCTGGTGTAAGATTAATTCTTTCCTGATTAATTCTAACAATACTTTCTGATTGTCCGCTTTCTTGTGATAGAACAACAATTTGAATTAGGTCGCCGTTGCCTGGCGCAACACCAAACTCAACTAAAGTATTATTAGATTCGTTAACAACTCCGTTACTGTTAATAAAGCCAACTGTTGTAGGTTCTCCATTAACTGTAGCAAACACTCTGCCAGTGTCACTAAACGGAGCTCCTGTTAAGAAATAACGTGTTTGATTATCTCCTGTAAACTCTCTTACATCTAGTAGTTCAACACCGCCAACACCTAACGAGAATACTTCAATAATTTCATTAAATCCAGGCGGATTAATAAATCTAACCAAGTTATTTTGATAATCAACTGTATAATCTACTTGATCAACTTGTTGTTGTTTGTTAACAAACACAAGTAAACTTGCGTTTTCTAAAATGTGCTGATCAATAGCAAACGTTGAAGTATTATTGTCACCAGTGTAAATTCTTGAAAGCACAGCTGGAGCACCAAATCTGTCTGTATGGAATACTTTAATGCTCAATGTTTCTAATACTTGCCCAGGCACATTTTCTTCTGGTGCTGGAACTTGATCAGGACTAATAAATTTCTCGCCATCAATGACAATTTCTTCTGGTAAAATTCCTGTTGCTGTACTATATGGATTAGAACCAAGTAACGTTCCGCCACTTACTTCAGCGTCAATATAGTTTGCTGACTGTATATCAATAGATCCGTCACTGTCAACAGGACGGAATATTAATGTATCACCGTCAAATATTTCAATGCCTTCGTCTGGATATGGAATAGTAATAACATTAGTGCTTCCATCTCCAATAAACGTTGGCATAATAGCATTTTCGTTTGTAACCAATGACGGTGTTCCAAAGTTTGGATCATCCAATCTTGTTGTTGTAGTTTCGCCTTTCCTTCTGATATAGATGTTATATATTTTTCCGCTTTCTGGAACTTCAGGCAATACAAATTCATGTGTGCTGTCATCAGCGGCAATATAAAAATCTTTAGTATTACTTTCTGCGCTATCCCAACCTTCAGTAAACCAAGGCAACGCATCCCACCCGGCACCAATGTCAAATGTAGCACCTTGGACAATTACTCCGCCGTAATCCATACCAGTTACTAGTTGTGAGTAATCTGTTGAAATTTCACTGCCATCATCTGGAATTTCTTTGTCAATACCTAACATTCCGTCAGTTGGCTTATAATATTTGTCTATTCTATTAAGGCTGTCTAGTACTTCATCGTTCTTTTCATATACAACTTTTACTACTGAACCTTCAGGTGCCGCAACTAACAGTGTTAAGCGTCCTTTTAGTACAGTAATATCGTTAATTACTTTTGTAAACAACGTAACGGTATAATCACTGCTGAATAGTTGTTCATCGTCAATAGTAATAACAATAGAACCTTTATCTAGTGTACTTGGATATTTTAAATCAAATGTAGTTGTTCTACCTGTTCCTGTAAATGTTTCTGTTTCAATAAATTTCTCAGTATCACTAAACGCCTTAAATGTTGGAGTTTTGCTATATCTGTCAAACTTAATTTTACTATTAAACATTCTAGCTTTACTATTGCCGATTGTAGCAACAGCACTAGCACTAAATTGTGTTTGTGTACCGACTCCGCCTACAAGTTCAATAGTAGGAGTGCTTGTATATCCACTACCGCCATCAAGTAAAACAATTTTAGTAACTTTTCTATTTGAAACGTAAGCTCTAGCTTTTGCTCCAGAGCCGCCACCGCCATTAAATATTACTTGTGGTGGAGTTGAATATGTGCTACCACTATCAGTCAATGTAATAGCAGTAACTTCATATGTGTAATTGTTAAACCAATTATTCCACGGTTGTAAATCAACTTCTGAATCACCTAATTTAACAGGATTAATTGTATTAGTAACAACATCATATTTTGGAGGTAAATCAAAATCAGACACAGTAGTATTTGTGTTATCAAGATTTAGATACCTACTGGTATAATTTCTAATCTTTGTTCTATATGGTTTAACTTCTTCAATATATTTTTGATAAGCAGACAAGTTATCATTACGGAAATTTAATTTTTGTTCTAAGTTTCCTACATTGTGGATAGCATTTAAGAAACTTGTTTTAAATACCCAGTCCACATATAACTGTTCGCTTAATACATAATGAATATTTACAAAGAACAGTTTATTCCAATATCCGTCAAGTTCGTCAACAAATACATTATATTTTACAGCATTTAAAATGTTTCTAAATTCTTTAGATGCACTTGTATCATACCTATTACTATCGTATGTTTGTGTTTTGTCATAACCTACAGATTCTGTTTCTGTATTATAAAACTTGTTAATAATTTGTATAGTTCCGTTGTTTCTTCCTACAAGTCTATATTTGTTAACAATAGTAGCTGAACTATCAGAAACACGTTCTAATACTGCCCATCCACCAGAGCCATAATCATCAAGTCTTAATAACTCTCCGTCATTAAGTGTAACTTCAGGTTCTGCGTATAAACCAGGCAATGATTGACTAATTCTTGATTCTTCTGAATAACCAATCTCCCACCAGTCTACTGTTTCCCAATACTTAGTTGTATCAAATTCCTGTGTTGCTGTTCTATAGAACTGTTGTTCTCTAACGCTCCAAGCATAGATACTCCAGAAACCATTAACTGTACTATCACTTTCAACTAGAACGCTGTAAGGTCTAACAATTGGTGTAGCATTTAAATATTTTTTACCTTGATTTGTAACAGTTACGCTGGTAATTCTACCAAAACTATCAATAGTTGCTTCGGCAGTTGCGCCTTCTCCATCACCTGTAATTGTAATTAACGGCGCTCTTTTATAACCAAAACCACTTTTTACAATTTCAATAGTATTAATATGACCGTTAATAATATTAGCAATCAGTGTTGCTTCCTGAATATTAGCTGTTGTTTGAAATACTAATTCTGCTTCAGTATCAATTGTAACATCATAAAGATTTTTTACAGAACTTGGTTTTTCGTCAATTAAGTTTAGATATTCATAATCAATTTCATCGGCCAACGGAAGTGTAGCAAGAGCATCGTTAATAAATGTAATAGTTTGTTCTACTGCTACATTTCTATTAACAAAAATAGTCTGTCTTGGACGACTAGCAATTCCGTACTTGTTTTTGTCTGAGAGAGCAGGATCTGGAATTTGATTTCCTAGTATATCACTTCCGACTAAACTGTCAATCCATTTTCTTTCTAGATCTTCGTTTGGATCATTTTTGCTTGATTCTGTTGCTAACAAATATTCATTGTGAATTAAATTTAAATTATCATCTGTTTTATAATATTGTATGTTAACGCTAAATTCATCTGAACTTAACAGTGTTTTAAGATTACTAATTGTAATTTTATCCTTGTCAACAATATAAGCAAACGGTACACCAGCATTCTGTGGATTTTCAATATAATCAGAAACTTGTGATGCCGCTAATGTTTTATCACTATTAGCTTCTTGATCAAACTTGTCTTTAACCCAGAAATAATATTTTGTACTAGATATATTTCCTGTTATTGGATTTATATTTTGCTTGACACTATAAACAGTATCATCGTAAAGAGGAGTTCCTGTTATACTAGGATCATCTTTATTTGTTTTCTGAGCATAGTTACTTGGTGTTAATGTTGATTCTACCCACTGATAAACATCAATAGAGCTTCCTTGGGCATAACTGTTCCAATTGCCATTTCTAAATACAACATCGCCTTGTTCATAAACAAGATATTTTACTTTAGAAGTATCCCACCAAATTTGGCCTACTTGTTTTTCGCCCCAGTGTTGGCCTTCATCTTGAGTTGTAAATTCTTCGTTCTCAGACTTACTATAAACAGCAGGATCAAAAGGTGTTTTATAATCAATATTTTGTTCTACTATTCCTAACAATTTGCCTTTGTAATAATCAATTACATCAATATCAGCAATTTTTGTATAGATATCTTTTTCGTATGCCGCTAAGTTTTTAAGTTTAGAAATATCAACTTGAGGAAGTTGTGTTCTAATCGCTTCCCAAGGTTTAACATTTTCTTGCTTTTCAAACTTTTGAATTCTTCCAATAACAACTTCAGTAAACGCAGGATCAGTCGAAAGATACTTAGGTGAACCTACAATAATAGTGTTATTACTTGTTGCTAGTGATCTACCAAAATCTTCATTGTTATTAAGCCCATCTTCAAATACTTCACCTAGTACCCACTTTCCTCCGTATTCATTGAATACAAATACTTTACCTGTAGTGCCCAACGGATCAGCAAATGTAGTTGTGTATCTGTCAAACTTAGTTTGATCAATATCAAATGTTGCTACATCAAATGTTTGAGCACCTTCAGCGGAAACTGCTAATGTTTTTCCGTCTGGAGAAATACTAAGATTCGAGCCGAAGCGTTCATCATAGTCATTTGTATTTGATTGTAGCTTTTGCTTAAACACATAACTATTTCCACTCCAAGCAAATACAAAAACCGATCCCTGATCTTTTTCGTTTTTGTCAGCGTTTGGAGCGCCAATAAACAATGTTTGTGCATCATTAGAAATTATAACATTTTCACCAAATCTATCACCTGGGTTTAAAGACGGAATAGAAGTTTTATTAATTTCTTGTATAAAGTTAAACACTTTATTTTCATTTTTCTTGTAGACAAATACGACACCAGTTTTTGGATTACTGGTATTTTGTATCTTAACCCATTTGTTATCAATTTCAGGAGCATCGTCGATACTTGTTAAACTAGAATCGCTATCAAGCTCGTAGTATTCGTCGTTTCTTCTTACAATATCACCTTGGATGTACGTTTCGGTAGTTCTCCATACTCCTCTGTAGTTTTCAAAGTTGTTTGTATCAGCATAAGGAGCCGAAGATATTAATATATTTCCGTCTTGGCTCATTGCTGTACTTGTTCCAAACTTATCGCCAATATCTAAATTTTCAATTTCATCGTCAAAGGTTCCTTGCTCAAGCGATGACCCGTCGTTGATATAAGCATTAATGTTTGGAAGAATATTTTTGTTAATAGTATTTGTTGCTTCCCACACACCGCTAGTTGCCGGAGTTGTTACTCCATCGGATGTAAAGAATGAAGTTGCTTTGTAGTAGGAATTTTCAAACCAAACAATGCTGTTTTCAACATAACTTCTGTTAATGTTGAAAATTCCTACAAATTCTTTATCTTGTAAAAATGTCCACTTCGTGCCATTAAATTGATATAGATAAACTCTACCTCTATTGTCTCTACTACCCGGAGCTGATATTGACATAAAGTAACTTTCATCTGTTGCTCCAAGATCAGTACCAAGAATTTTAATTTGATCGCCGACGACATATCCCGATCCTGCTACACTAATAGTAGCACTATACGCACCGTCTTTTCTTTCAACATCAAAAATTGCTCCAGTGCCAGGATTAGAAACATCCTCTGGAGAAACATCTAAGAACGTGCCACTTCCAGGACCTGGAATACCAGCATATTCAATACCTAGTGCCGCTGTACCTGTGTAACTAAAGTTTTGTATGTTACCTTCACGCTTTGTTGGGTAAGGACCAACTTGTCCATCATCACCAACTTGATTCAATCTAATAGTAATATCGTTTACTGGAGATTTACCGCCAACTAAATTACCAGGTATAACAATAATTGTTCCAGAAGTGTACTTAATTAAGTTGCCGCTATTGTCTTTTTCGTCCCACGCAACCCAGTTACCTGTTCCGTATGTTGGCGAAGTTGGATTAGCATCGTACTGAACATTAAACGGAAAGCCTGATACTCTTTCCCAATAATCTGGTGATGTGTTAGGGAATAATGTTTGATAAGCTGAATACGCTGTTCCATCTGTACCAGGTATTACATTTGTAACAGTCTTTAATACATTCCAATACTGTGAACTGTTAGCAGGATATTTTATAACATCTCCTTTGTCGTATGTATCTGTAGCCGACCATACTCCTTTATCAATCCCTGTATCTTTAATACAAGCATAAAAGAATCCGGCATATTGAACAATGCTACGTGATTTATAGCCGTCGCCGTCTTGTACCGGTACAGCAGGACTTACAGTAGTATCTTGTCTCAGTCTTACATTATAAACATCTTTATTTTTAGTAACTGTAAATAGAGCCAGTTCTGATACCGAGCCGCTTACAAGTCCAGTGATGTTATTAAACGTGTCTGCTCCTAAAATTGTGCCATTTTCGTCAACTTGTTTTACTTCAATAATAATATCGTTATTTGAAGTTCCTGTTGCTGGTTGGCCACCAACCCTAGTACCTTGAATATATAACTTATCTCCTACAGCATATCCTGTACCGCCTGATCTTACTTCAATGTCATAGTTAGGTGTTCCTGAAGATCTTGTTACATCAAATGTAGCATTTTGACCATCACTGCTTATATCAAAGCCACTTACATTTTCAAATACTTCATCGTTTAAACCACTTGCTCCGGCGGCTTTTACAGACACAATGCCTCCGGCGTTATCAATTTCATTTACAGTTAATGTTACATCGCCGCTTGTGCCTTCAATGCCTTCAAGTTTACCAATAGTGATAGAAGAACCAAAAAGTTCTCCGTGACCTTGTCTAGGACTTACTAAACTATTTTTAAGACTCCATTGACCATTTGAATATTCGTAAATATCAACTGCGCCTTGTTTTGTATACCCCTTATTTGCTAAAAATAATTCTGCTCCAAGTGGGTTTGCTTCTAGCAATTCCACAGGTTGCCAATCTTCGCTTCCTAAGTCAATCGAGCTTCCATCGCCGAAAATTCTTTTAGTTGCTTTGTATAGCTTTCCAGCGTATAATACTGTGTCGCCTGGTTCGTAATCTGCTGTTGGGTTAAATTGTTCTTGATAGTTACTAGGAACTTTACTTGCTTTAGGCGAACCTACAACTAGCCATCTTCCATCGTCACTAACAGTTAGAACTTCGGCATAAGATCCAAGATAAGATGGTTGAAGTCCATTTTTAGGTGTTAAAATCTGTAAAGGAATAAGTCCTGTTTCTCCATCGGAATAAACAATAACAGCCGAATCTCTAACTACATCACCGCCTTTAACTGCGGCTCCCGGGTTACCAACAATAGTTTGATTAAGTTGAGGAGCAAATGTTACAGCACTACCTGTTCCGGTTGGAAACGCAATACCGTATTCTGAAATTTGTGTTACGCTATACTGCTTATTTCTTTGAACAACTTCCCAGCCATTTGTTTCTTCGTTGTTATCAACAAATACTTTTGATCCTACTGGAAGTTTAGCAAAGCCTTTGTCTACTAACTCTGAATAAGACGCTACCCTAACACTTTCAAAGTAACTTACATAGCTAAATGTGCTCTCATCAATACTAGGTGCTTCTTTAAAACCGGCAATAGCAATAATAATTTTTTTAGGTTCAACTGCGGCAATTTGATAAAACCCAGTTAACCCGCTAATATTATTAATACCGACAATTTGGCCTACTTTAAAATTATGTACTTTATTGGTTATTAATTCAATTCTGTCAACATCTGGAGTTTCAAGGTTGTAAATTAAAACATTACTAATAACATATCTATAAACATTCCAAGAACCAGGCTCAAATGTCGTCCACACATTATCGTTATTTTTTATATCTTCTATCGAAACAGTATTATCTAGGAAATCAGTTAGATCATTTTTAATCCATTCAACGTCACTGTTAAAGATATATCCTGCTGAATTTTCAGCAACTGGATATACTTTTTGCGGTAAGCTAAAACTGGTATTGTTAAGTTGGTAATCAGAATCATTTAACAAAATATAATTTTGATATTCATCTGAGTTAACTGTTGTACCATTAAACAAAATTGGTTGCGGATTAAGTTTAAAACTGTTGGCTTGTAAATCAAACTCTGCTTCGTCAATTTGATCTGTTCCGCCGACAGATCCCATTCTGAATGCCCATTCTTCGTCTAATACAATCTTGTCATCATCAACTGTGCTTACTTTATCAAACACTTTCTTGATAGCGTTGTTTGTGCCTTTTTCTCTACTAAACCCTTGGAATAGTTTAAATTGTGCTACATCATCTTCAGCAATTTCTTGTAGGTAATCTCTTTGTTGAAAACCAACAGTATGCTTTGCTAATGTTTTTTGTGTAGAATTTATTCCGTCAACTGATAATTCATAATAATCTTCAATTTGATTAACTCTGAAGTCAAAGTTAGGAACCAATCCACTAGTTGGATTACTATCAAGTATAGACCAGTTTTCTTCCTTAAACGTTTCTTCGCCTTTTTGGAATACTTTACTTACATAATTGTACTGTTTGTATTGTACAATATCTCCAAGTTTATAATCTTGATACTGTTTCCACGATTGGATATTAACGTTATCAAATATAAATCCAGGACTTGTATAATCGCCGTCCCAGTCAACAGTCCTAAACCCTTTACTCTTAATTCTCTCTTGTCTGTATCCAGGACCTTTATCAAATATTACATCATTGAAAACTGTCTTATCATCAAAGATAGTTACGTGTTCTTTTTGAACATAATTAATTTCAGCGAAATAAATGCCTTCGTTATTTTCTTCTGGAGATATTAATAATTCATTTTCGCCTCTAAAAATATCAATATCTTCAGCATCAATTTTTGTACCATCGGCTCTTAAAATATTATAATCATAAAAACTATCTAAAATATTATCTGCTACAGAGCCAATGTTTTGAAATTTAAGTAATGTGGCTCCCGGGCTTAATGAAAGTATACTGCCTTCTGCCCAGTTATGTGTTGTCCAGAATAAAAATTCTTTAACTGCTGTTTCCCAGTTTTGTACTACTCCTAAATCTTTGTTAAAGACATCAAATACCATGCCCTCATTTTCTAAGAATTTTCCGTACCCTAGTAAGAAATCTACAACACTTTGTACTGTTTCAATTACTGTATCATAATTAAATGTAACTGCTGTTGTTTTATCAAACCTAGATCGTTTAATTGCCTTGGCGCCGCCAACTGTTGGTACGTTTTCTATTGATTTCCACTTACTCGAATCAAACGTAGATTCTGCTTCGTGTGCTAAAATTGATCTATAAAATTTATTTTGATATTTGATTAAGGTTCCTTTAATATAAAAAGAACCAGGATTCCATTCTACAAATGCTTCACTAACTCCGCCAACATCTAATACAGGATCATTTTGTTGAGAAAAGAAATTATAATATTTGAAAATAGCATTTAGTTGATCGTATCCACTAATTCTGAATCCGCCATTTACTTTTTCAATTAGCACTCCGCTATATCTTGTTGTAAACTGAGGTGAACTAGTGTTAAAGAAAACTTGATAGTTTTCCTTAGGAAGAAATACACCTGTTTGTGTACTTTGTGGATTTTTACTATCTAAAAGATATTGCTGTTGTTCTTTATCAATAAATCCTTTGATTCTAGTGCTTAACTTAATATCAAGGTTACTATACAAGTTATACAAATTTTCTTTTGTCTTGGCGTTAGACTTTAGATAGTTAATAACAAATGCCAATAAACCATCTGGTCTAGTATTACTAGCAAGACTACTAATAATATCTGAATTATTAATAAACGTATCGGTATTTTTGCTAACAAACTGATTTACTTTATTTTTCTTAATAAATGTTCTATCAAGATTGATACTAATAGTTTCAAAAGGTCTAAGTAAACAAGCGGCAATAATTAATGAGTAAGGGTAAACACTACTACGTCTCCATGCGTGTTCACTAGGTGAAATGTCACCAAATTTAAATTTATCTTGATAGTCTGTGCTAAAGTCGATAAACACATCGCTTGCTAACGGAGATAACAGTCCACCGTCGGCGTCAACAGGCAAGTAATCTAAAAGTTGCTCTCTTTTATACCTAGCATAAGTTCCTTTTCTTTCACCATCTTTAATAATACCGTCACGTAGATCTTCCCAAAGTATTAAGTTATTTGATGTATATGGTGCGGCACCGTATTCGTCTTCCCACCAATCTGGCTTTGACGTAAATCCTAGCATTTCCCATGGAGTTAGATGCGGTGTGTTAGTATCAAACAAATATTGATAAACGCCTCTCCAAAATCTTGGCATCTGTTGTTCACGCTTAACATCTAATGTTTTATTAAATGTCCATGTAAACTGATTATCAGCATCGTAGTATAAATTTTCGTATAAATCAATGCCTTTAATTAAGGGCCATCTTAAAAATTCTAATTCTAAAATATTATCAACTTGTTCTTTTGTAAATACTCCGCTATTATCATAACCGCCAAACAAGTTATCAATGTCTAATATATCTGTGTTGTATTTTTGTTTGATATTATTATAGATTCTTTTTTCAAATTCTAATAATAAATCATCTCTGAAGTCGCCATAAGCAATAGTAATACTTCCATCATGGCCTCTAATAACTTTCTTAGGTCTAGCAAAAGAAGTATCAGTATAAATTTCTGGAATCCAAGACTTGTATAATCCTAAACTAGATGGTGTTTCAGGAATAAAATTATATGATGTTGAATAGTACTCTTTAATTTCAAGCTCTTGGCCTTCTACTAAGTCTCTAATAATTCTAACAAATCCAAACTCGCTATCAAACTCATAATCAACTCCGTGAATTAATTGAGTTCCATCTAGATAAAGATATACTGCTTTAGTAGATGGTGTGTTTAAGTCAAATGTTTCTGTTAAAGAAAACGTCTTAATTCCTTCATCTTCTACAGTATATTTGAGTACTTTATTAGCACCTGTGCCTAACATATCTGTGTTAGAAAATGCGCTGGTATCTGGCTTAGAACTACTAATACCATTTAAGATGTCGTCTAATAAAGAAACTACATCTTCGCCACCAAACGGAATAGTAATTGCTTGTTTTAATATATTACTTTTATAGTTTTCGTATTGTTTAGCAGAATATCTAAGTGATTTAATAATGTTATTTTCTTTATCACATAATAACGGCAATGCTGTGGCTGCCACAGAACTATACTTTACAAAACGCTGTCCTTTATTTTGATAACCCTTTAAATCTCTTAGATTACTAGTGCCTGGAAAACTACCTTGGAATTCATCTGTATAGTTTACCATCGATCTTAAATGATCTGTTGCTTGACCTAGTGTAAAACTAGTAATAGCAGTATTCAGTGGATTACGCTCTAAACTTTTGGGGAATTCATAAAATCCTAAATTAGGTTCGTCATCTGAAAATACTTTAAGCGTTATAGCATCATCTTTATTAAATTCTTTGTTTGTAAAACTAAATGTTCTTAATCCTTCAACAGTCGAAACAACTGTATACTCTTCTTTTATAAATTCACCGTTAAGGTAAAAATATAATTTAGGTTGTACACTAGTGTTCCAGTCAACATTTGAAAACACAACTTCAGAACCATTTGCTGGCATTGTATATGTTTGTAGTATTGCTTGATCAAAATCAGGATCAGAAAGAATATACAAGTTATGATAACTGTAATCTGTAAGTGTATTATTAGTTTTAATATATCCTGTATTAATGCTTTTGTTTAAATTGTTGGCATTAACTTGATATGTAAAATTATCAGTATCCCAGTTTGATTCAAAAACAATATCTCCGCTATTGTTTAAATTCTGATAAGCGATTGGAAATCCTAATTCTGTATCGTTAGTTCCTGTACCTACTTTATAAGATACTAAACTAGAGCCTACAAAACTAGATGTTTCATACTTAATGTTATCTGAAAAACTTATGCCGTCTTCGTCAAAAATATCAAACTTAGGTGACAAATTAACTGATGTTTTTGTTTGGCTTTTAATCCAATTCTCACCATCAAAGTGATACATCAATCCAGCATTAACTTTACCAAACTTTACAATAACACCTTCACCGGCTTGTGTTAATGTGTCATCAGCTTCTACTAACGCAATTTGAAGATTGTTAGCAATGTTATTATCTTGAATAGCAATTTTCTTAACTACAAAAATTTTATTTTTTACTAGCGGATCTTCGTCTTTAGTGAATAATATTCTAGCGCCTTCAAAAATATCAACATTATCAATATTATAACCTGCTGTTCCTTCAATTGTAGAAAAAACATCTTTAGTAAAATCATCAATAAAATCAATACTTTGTTTAGCAATAGAACAGTGATTGATCAATTGAAGATTAGAATTAAATTCGATAATCGGTCTTTTAGCTCTAGTAAGTTCACTAATTTTTGACGCAACATTATTAACATTAGCACTATAATCAATTACATCTCTATGAAACCACTTATTATATCGACTCCAAGGATTTCTATCCTTGCTTGACCTATTAATAGTAATATAATCTTTATTAGATGGAAAACTTACAGCGTCATCAAACGGTAAGTTATCCCAACCGCCGTCATCAAATAACACATCAACATCGTCATTTGGTACTGGTGGTAAATCTAAATCTTGGAAACTAATTAGTTTAATAGATTCGCCTACACCGTCTACTAGCCAATCTCCGCTAGCATATATTTCAGGTTCTACATTTCCTGAAAATGATACTTTTAGACCGTTTGTAAATTTAATATCATTAGAACTAGTATACTGTGCTTTTCCAATAATTTCTGTTTCAACATTAATTTTAGTATTTTCATCAATAGACGAAATTCTAAACATGCCTACTCTATCAATATTATTACCACTTTGATAATAAAGCACATCAGGACTATTAATCGGAACTTGAATTGTTACTGTTCCAACTTCAATTCCATTATTCTGTACACCTGTATTATAATTGGCAATATCGCCTTCTGTTGGATTTCTTCTAATATAAAAAGGATCTCCAGGAGTATTAACATTAAAAGTGTATGTTTGCCCTCTATAAAGAGTTAATCCAGGATTAGGTGTTAAGCCATCTGGAAAGAAAATAAATTCGTTTTCGCCTTGGCTTCTTACTCTGTATTCGGATTCGACACCAAGTGCTTGACCGCTTACACTAACAGTATCAGGGCCTTGCGGTAGCCAATAGTATTCTCTATAATTAATAAACTTATCCCAGTCAATTGGAGGATTCCAAGCGTAACTTTTTAATCCAGTTGTTAGATCATCACGCTCGTTGTTATTATTAAAAAATTCTAATTGACTTTTTACATCAAGATAATCATAAAAATCTGTAACACTTCCGTTATTAGAATCAGTTACCACAACGCCAGGTTCTAGTTGATAAGCATGTCTTAGTGATTCTTCTTTATCAATGTAGATATCTTTACTGTTGTAAGTTCTACCATAATTTCTTCCAATGTATCCAGAAATCCTGTCCAGTGTTCCTGGTTGAACAAGTGGATCTAAAGTAGCACTTAAAAACTTCCTATTAGTAGGACTTTTAAAAATTTCCGGAAGTAACTCATATGTCTCTCTTACCGGCAATTCACTTTGTTTGAATATCTTTTTGCTCATTAACTGTTACTCGTCTTGGTTATAACTTGCGATTTTAACAAGTTCAATTCAGTTGCTGTGATAGTATCAACAATTTGTACATCGTCAACAGTTGCCGCACTAACAAGAATCTCATCTGGTTTTGATTGTATCTCAACTAAACTTCCGTATGCTTGGCTTTCTTGTTTAGGAACCATTACAACATTACTAATCTCTGGGGAATTATCTTGAATAATATATGCTAAAAGTTCACTAGCATAAAACTTGTCTCCAAAATCCCAATTTTCGATAGCAAAATAGTTTGTAATGCTTCTGATAATTTTTACCTTTAAATCATTATCATTAATTGTCATGTTTTTGTTTTTAACAACTTTAAATGTTGATTGGAAATCTGTATTTGCTTTTGTTCCAAATAGCGGAAAGTATGTCACTGGATGATATACTATTTCATCGCTAATAGTTTTTAAGTCTGCTAATGGAGAACCAAACTGTATTCTTAAACTTTCTGGTGTTGGTTCTTGTGGTGCTGTGCTTGTTGCTCCAATTAAATATTTTCTATAGTTAATATCATACGATCTTACTAACAAATATATGTCAATAATGTTACTAACACTAGGATCAATTCGTCTATCACTACTAGCGTTATGAATGTATTGGAATTTTAATCCGCTTCGACCGACATAAGCAACATACGATGGTTCTAAAATAAATGTTCTTGTAATTAGATCAACACGCTTAATAAAGTTTTCTGCCTGATCATAAAAATAAATTAATTGATTATGATCATAATCGTTAACGCTTGTATTAACTTCTTTATCTTTAACTAAGATTGTGTTATTATCATTTTGAATAAATTCAAAATTTGTAAATCCAAAATTGTCTGTAGACTTTTTAAAGAACAAATACTTGTCTGTTAAGTCTGTTCCAACAACATCATCAAAGCTGTCGGGGTTGTCAATTACGCCATCGTCATCAGTGTCGTAAAATGTTACCTTTACACTTTCTGTACTTTGATAACCGTCTTCAAATCTTACACTGTCAGCAATTTCAAACTTAATATCGTTCTTTAACGTTCTGTCTTGATCAATAATTGTTGTAACATCTGTTACTGTAAAGTCTGGATTTGTGTTTTTAAGTTCAATAATCTTATTAGCAATATCTTCTGGAGAAAGTTCTTTGCCTTCTGGAATACTGTTAATATCCAAGATATTAATTTGATCTTTAATAACTGTTCGATTTTTACTGTCATAGATTTTTTCTGATCTATCAAAGTAAAATCTATTTTGCTGAACACTTGAAAACACATAGTTTGTGCCTCGTACTCTTACTCTAAATTCATCACCATCATAAACAAACGCTAACAACCAACTAGCATCAGCATTTGTATTTGAATTGTCTCCGGCTTGTCCTAAACTAAAGTCACTAGCTAAATCAATATTATTACTTGAAATAACTTTCCATGTTCTTGTTTCGATATTATATCTTAATCCAAATGTTTGACTAGCAAAACTTAAATTTAAAATTTCAGTTTCAATATCAACTGGTAAGTTACTAATAAACTTAGGAACAACCTGTGACGGAATAGCATTTGATGGTACAGGATCAGAAAGTGTAATCGGTCCAACGCCACTAGAAAGATTTCCTTGTCCAGCATTTGTACCATCGCCAACTGCTCTTACTACTTTAGACCAAATATACTTCTTGTGTGTTTTATCTGTAGGATCATAAGTTACAAGTGTTCCATCTTTAAATGCTTGTGTGCTAAGAGGAGGTAAAAACTTAATTAAACTACCTGCTTCAACAAATCTTAAGTTACTAGAAGTGTACACACCAACCTTAATTGGAAATTCATCAAAAATGTTACCAAAGTATCCTGTACTTTCATTTACATCTGATGTTGATTGTAACCACTTAACACTAACATCACTTGTAAAAATTTTATCAAAGTTAGTTAGGTAAAAATTGTATGTTTGAAAATCCTCAATCGCTGGTTCTATTGTATTTCTAATATAATTTAGTACAATATTTTTATTTGTATAGCGATAACTAAATGCTCTTTCTGTATTTGTTCTATAAATTAAACCATCATCAGCAAAAACATTTACCATTGAATATTTTCCGCTAGCATCAATAATATCAAAGTTTCTACTAATGCCGCTTGCTGTTCTGTTTATTGCTTTTACTTTTAATATTTCTTGTGAACTGCCTAACGGAGCAAGATTATAATCTTCGCCAGTTACCATTCTGTTTTGTGTATAGTATTGAGCTGGCGCTTTTGTTCTAATTGATTCTATTGTTTCAGACGCTGCACTATTATCAACTGTATATTGTAAAGACAGTGTAATTGTTAGTGTTTGACTTGAGCCTGTTCTACTATTGTAAGGAACTGAAATTGTAACATTGCGCATATCTCTTGGAGAAATACTGTATGTTGTTCCTACTGAAGTTCTGTAGAACGCTCTAAACGATCCTTGCGGTAAATTTCCAAATACACCATCTGAGAATAGCAAGTCAACAGCATCATTTTCTTGTGTGATCACAGTATAGATGTTTTTCTCTTGGCTTGTTAAACTATTATAGATAATGTTGTTGCCTTCTACAGAATCTACTTTTGTCCAAAGTGTATCTAGTTCACCTTGAGCGTCAAGTCTGTACAACCAAACATCATCATTATTAATACCTTGTGATGTAATAGATACTTGTTCATTAACTGTCGGCTGTGTTACTTCAAAGTCAGCACTTTGTAGTGAGCCTTGTTTAAACATCATAAAGAATCCAGTGTTAGCACTGGCATTTCCTTTGCCGTCTTGTCTATAAATGAAACCGTAATTTCTTCCAGGTTGTGGAGCATCTTCATAGATATAATCTTCATCAATAATAGAAGTGCTAGGAATTTCAAATCTTAAGTTTCTATCACCGGCAGACTTTGAAAAATTAAACAAAGGAGATGTAGTATTTGAACTGTTAAAACTATACTGCTCTGTAAAAATACCGTTAATAGTTTTTTGTCCTTGGTTCTTTCCAAATTCTGTATTTGGAACCATTGCCGAATTTAGTACAGTAATAAACTGTTCGTACCAATTTGGATTGGTAGGATCATTCCAGTTAATTGTTTGTCCAGTTAAGTTAATACCCGCACTATCTGTAAGTTGCTCGTCTGTTTCTACTGAAGTAAATTTAAGTAATCCGCTAGCAGATACATTTCTTTTAGCATTGTAAGAAAGCATACGTGCTATACGTAATACACTTTCTTTTCTGCTTGCTAATTCAATGAAGTTTTCTCTACTGTTTAGATCCATTCTAAACGAAAGACTTTGTCCTAAGAAAGCAATAAGATCTATAAGGGCAACATATTCCGAGCTTTCAATAAAATCGTTAAAGTCTTCTGGATAATTTTCTCTTAGATACTCAACCATCACACGACGAAGATTTTCAAAGTCGTATGATTTAAAGTCAGCATTGCGGAAGGTCTGGTATATACGTGTCCAGTCCTCAGCAAGTATTAAATTGTTTTGTCTAGTTGTTGTTGTCATCTTTGTCTATGCCCTATATGCTATTTACCGTATCTAAAAAACTGCGCATTTTATTTAGACGTCAGACTTATTAAAGTCTAACACTAGTCTTTCAGTTAAGTTTAATTGTACATACTGTAAATCGACTTCAACTTGTATACCATATTCAGTAGCATCAACGCTTATATTAGATGGATTTACACGTGGATCTCTGTTAATAATGTCTTCAACATCGTCGGCAACTTTTTGTATGTTTTCTTCTGTCATTGGTTCGAATACCATTGACCATATTATAGTTCCAAAATCAGGCTGTTCTAGCTTCTCGCCTTTTCTAATATGGAAGTGATTAAGGAGATCTTGCTTTATTAGTGCTAGATCGTTTTCTTTAAAGTGATTTTTCTTTTTTCTAGAGTTAAATCCCTTATAAACCATTGGGCCAGCATCAACAGAGGTAGCACCTAGATTTGCTTCGCTAGATTCAACCTTTTGCTGATTATAAATTCTTCTAACCATTATTATTCCTCATCATTATCCCTGTTTGTTTTAATAGGCGAAACACTTAAAGGATCATTGTTCTCATGTTCTTTCCACGGTTCGTGCTGTGGAATACGCTTCATAATGCTTTCTAGGCCTTCATCGCTTTGATATTCTTTGTTAGCCCAAGGAAGTTTTATATCTGTAACACTATTTAAGTGAGTTGAAAGTTGCTGTGCAACTGTTACAGATGCTACTGCTCCTGGCTCTGCTACTTGAGCAGGATCGCAATTCATTTCAATCTTATCAGCAGTTTCTCTATGGAAGTTTTTACTGCTTATATTTGTACTATCGTTAGATCTAATTCTTGTATTTTTCACTGATGTTGTGTTAACGTTATCTGCTTTAAGTTTATAATCTTTCTCAACAGTAACTTCCGTATTACCTTTAACATGATGTCTATCGGATCCGTCAATTACTGTGCTAACATCTTCAGTAACTTTTGTTGTCTTGAATCCGCCAACAATAGTAGTTAGGTTTCCTGCGGCGTCAACATGTATGCGGCCTACCGTTGAAGGTGTTCCTGTATCTCCTGTTGGACTTTCTGTATTTGTTCCGCTTGCTTTAATATTGATATTTCTTTGTGCTTCCATATTGATATCTCTACCAGCATGAAAATTAAAATCTTGTTGTGTATGAACGCTTATACTGTCTTGAGCAAAGATATCTATCTTTCCATCTGAGCTTAGTTCAATCCAGGCTGTTCCCCTGCTGTTACCAATATAAATTAAATCTTCTGAATTGTGTAACAGTATTTGATGTCCTGTTCTAGTTCGTAATCTAAAACTTTCACCATATGGTATTCTAACATCACCATCAGTTTCACCTTCTAGAACACTGGCATATTCTGGCGGCCCAGCATCTGCTGTTGTTTTCCTTAAAAATCGCTCGTCGCCGTCGTCCATGACAAACTGATGTCCGCCTAAGCGACTTACAAACTCTGTATTTCGTATTTCTTCTGTCGTCCCAACATCAGCTGTTTTTGCTCCGGGTCTTTTATCAATTGGACCAGGAGTACTAATACCATAAACATTAGAAATAGCAGTTCTAACCATTGTACTAGTATGACTTCCTCTGATTGGATCTCCTATTAGTCCACTATCTAACAAAAATCCTGCTAATGGATGTACTGGTCTTTTATTTCTTTCAGCAAAACTATTTGCTTCAGTACTTTCTAACGCTGTGTTTACTTCTGCTACCGGTAATACTGTCGTTTGTCCATAATCTGCTTGTTGTTCCGGAGTAAGGTCAGCATTTGCGGCAGCCGCGATTCCTGGCACCATGTGATTTACACCAACTTGCGGTATAACGCCAATCCAGTACCAAGTTTTTGTGTCTTCTGTTTGGACTACTAATACTTGAGTTCCAATATCTGGCGGAACAAAACTCATACCATATGACTTTTGAGTATCATTATACGCTTTAGCATTGCCTGTGTTTTGTCCATTAAAGTCGCTGTTGGTATAACCAAAGAACGGTGGAGCATAGTAAGCAGGAACATAGCTAGTCTCACTGCCATAAACGGCAGGGTCGTAACCTTCAATAGTTACAAATAGTGTGCCTGCTCCTTGTCCAACATCGTGTCCAATGACTCTAGCAGTTTTTGGACCTGAATATCCTACCTCTTGTTTACTAATACTCATTCCGAACCACCTTTTTTATACATATTTTTAACTGTGTATGTTCCTAGATCTGATCGTGATTGGAAATCACTTCCTAATAAACTCTGTGTTCTACCAGCGGCAGCAGATTGAGCTCCTGTGTTTAAAATCTCCGGGTCAACAGTAAGATCTTTAATTAAAGTAAGATTCTGTGTAAACACACCTTCTTCAAAATGATTTCTTATTAGTAATGCTCTATACACTCCACTAAACGGATGATCTATTCCAGCATCTGGTGCTATAGGCAAGTTACTTCCAGGATATGGATAGTCTTGTATTGTTCTAAATCGAACATAGACTCTTATTTCATGGCCTTCCCAAGCCATTGAACTAGGCAAGTAAGTTTGATTTCCTAGCCCGCCTGTAGGAATAAAATATGGATCTCCAAGTATTTTTAATTTGAGTTGAATTTGATATAAATTGTCAGCATCGTCTTCTTTGTTTGTTTGTCCTGTAACATTAGCGGCGACCCATCTAGCAACACTTAATTCAGCGGCATCAATACCTAAGCCGCCTGGCACAGCCGGAAAAGACTTTTTATCAGGTTCTGTTGGATATGCGCCTGGTGCTAGAAATGAAAATACATCGCTTCGGCCTTGTACTGGTTTAACCCAAGTATACTCTCCCTTGGCCAGTGTGTTGCTTTGCCTCTCAGCAAGAGTTTCAAACGAAGCATGATTTCCAGCAAGGAAAAATGCCGCATTAAATTCTAGATTATAGTCTATAATGTCATCATTTTCGCCAGTATATAGATAAGAATAAACTTTTCTAATCACTTCAGTAGTTTTTTCAGTCATTTGAACTTCAGTTGTTGACTGTTTTATTTGATCTAATTTTTTCTTAAAAGGCTTTACAGTGTAAATTAATTTTTTAGGAAACTTACCTGTTAATGGGTCAACTGGTCCTTCTGGGTCTAAAAATTCAGCTCTTTTTTCTACAGTAAAATAAATTGTGTCGCCGTCTTCGTCCGCTTCTTGAGCGGCTCTGGTGCCTACTGTAGTGTGACACATTACATCTGTAATAACTGTAAGAAGGTCGAGTCTTTTTTCTGTAGTTGAATTATAAACAAATCTAGCATCGAGTAATTTATTATTTTTAGAATTAGGAGTTGTATTATTACCAAAGATAAGATTGTCTGTTTCTAAACCGCCTACCCCTTTAAGTTTAGCAGGATCACTTAAAAATGTTTCCCATTCTGGGTTTTCAGGCCAAGAAATGTCCTCAGTATCAGTAAAATTATAATTATCAAGGCGTATTTGGTATTCATCAGCAAGGGTTTTTACTTTTCTTTCCTTAATTAATTCTTGTTCTTTGGTATTCATTGCTTTTTCTAAATTGAACAACGCTATTCGTGGAGATCTTCCTGCTGGAAAACTAACTTGGCTACCAACATCGATATTAAAATCATTTAACGACATTGCATCGCCGGCTTGCATAAAAGTTACAGTGTAATTACTGCCTGATCCGTCTGCTTTAAAAGTGATATTTTGTAAAAGGATTGGGATAAATCGTCTAGCACCGTCAATGTTAGTAGATGTGCCGTTTTGCCATCCTAAAAAATCTATTCTAACAATAAATGGAGTTTGAATAAAATGATTATATCCAGATAATTTAGCACTAGACATTAAACTTTCAAACCATTGTCCTAGGCTGTAAGGCTCAAAAACATCAAAGGATCCGCCTGCCATTCCTGTGTTACCGCCTTTAGTACTATCAGCACCAGGCATGTTTGTTAAGAAATTAAAACTATCAATAAAGTATTCAGGAATATTTTTTCCGCCGGCTGGTGATCTAGATCCAATGTCACCAGAGGAACCGGATTTTTCTCCAGTTTCTTTAGTGCCTGTGTATCCGCTTTCGCCTAACACAATCCATCTAGGATCTTGTCCATCAGAATCAACATAACTAGCATCATTAAATGAACGCTTATCGATAGCTCCAATAGATATTCTATAAGTTACAGATTCGTAGTTTTTTAAAATATTATCTTGAGCTTCAGGAAAACGCAGATATTTTTCTACTCGGGTTTCATATGTGCCAGCCGCTTCTCGAAGCTGATTTTTAGCAGATCTAAGTTTTGATGATTTTGAGTTGACTGCCATCGTACTATACTCCTAGTGAGGCTTTTAAAATGTCCGCTCTAGGTATGTATATGATTGTTCCTGGCTCAAAGTCAAAGATTGGATCTTTTAAAATAGACGGATTTCTTTGAGCAAATACCCACCATAATTTTGGTGTGTCATAAAGGTTGCTTGATAAAAGATCAGGTCGATGTCTAAACTGACTTTCGATTTCGTATGTATAATCTGTGCTATTAACTGGAATAGTCCTTGCTTCAAGCAAATCTAAATAATTGTTGTTCATTGGTGTTTTAAACCAAGGACTTGTTTTTGCATATTCTGCCATTATAAAATTCCTGTTTGGCCGCCATTGGCGTAATCATTTAAATTAAACTGTCTTAATTTTGCTCTGTTAAACACTGGCGAAACTGTTAATGAAATGTTACTGTCTAATGGTACATAATTTACAGCGCCGTTATAGAGAATTCTTTTATATTGTACGTTCTTAGCTAATTCAATTGTGACTGATTTCACAACAATGTTAACTCCGCCTTTACTGCCTCCAAACATGTGGTCACCATAACCGTAAAGTTGTGCCACAACAGGCGGCATGCCGTTTGGAAAACTTTCACCATAAAAACTTTTAGTTAGTACCTTAAAAAATCTTGTTGCCGCTAACCAGTACTTTCCTTCTTCTTCATTTTGTACTGTAAAATTTCCATTAATTACAATATCATCAACCGCACTGTTTTTATAACTTTGAAATGTGAAGTTGTTGTGTACCGGACTTTGTTGAACATAATTTCCTTTGTGGATTACTGATATTGTAGGAGTGTAAGGAAATACTACACTGTTTTTTCCATCTCGTGTTAACGGTCCTAGATACCCTTTTTCAGCGCCGGCAGATGCTAAAATAGATGTTAAATTTGTAACGCCAATTCTTACACGCCAGTCTCCTTTCAATGGTTTAACATTCGCACTGGCTGATTTTTTAGGATCGGTTACTCCGCCAGCACCTTTTGCAGCTTTTTCTAAATTTTCAGCTTGTGCTTTAGCATCTGAAAATAACGAATCGCCAAACGCTTTGGCGGCAGCACCTATTTCACTAATAGATTTAAGGACGCCTTCACCGGCGGCAACAATTGATGATGCCGCATTAATTAACGCAAGCCCTGTACCTAAGGCACCTAATGCTTTTTCAATACCGTTTGCTTCTGGCTTTCCAAATATTCCGAATGAAAAACTTCCGCTACCTCCTCCAGGAGCGGCATTAGATCCTGAAGCAAAACTTCCTGACTGTACACCTGACCCTGTTGTTCCAGTAACTCCATTCGAACTCCATGTTTGATTTGGAGCAGTTCCAGCAACAGTGATTACGTTCCGAACACCTGTGCCTGTATTTGGTGCTGTGCCAGCTGTACTTGTTACATTTCTTGGTAATGCCATTTTGGTAAAATTCCTCGTTATTTTGAATACTTTACTCTATTTATTTCAAGAGAAATGTGCTATTATATAAGTATTAATGGAGTTCCTATATATGACACAAAGACGAGTAAAATACCTAAATAATAAAGATCTTTTAAAAGAGATCCACAAAAGTAAGAACACTTACTGTTCTTACGTTGATAAAGAGCATCATCAGTTTGATATTATCCTACCAAGTTTAGAAAAAATTAACAGACTCACAATTGCAGAAGCAAAACGCAATCAAGCAAAGCGACTAGCAACTATTGAGTTCGAAAAAGCAAAAGCAGAAAAGCAAAAAGTAGTAGCAAAAGATTTTGAAATTCCCTATCAAAAGATAGATAAAAAAGACTTAATATTTAGAATTATGACTTTCGAGCATGTTCCGCTTGCTCCGGGTCGTAAGAAAACTGTAAAAACAGTAGCAGACGCACATGAAAGAGTAAATTTTCCTCCATTCCAGCATTGGAAATTTGATGAAAACGATAATTTAGTGTGTGTTGGTAAATCACACTGGGTTGGAGGCATGGCTAACGGTTATTTCTCTAAAACAGACGGTCAAGCAACTAACGAGCTTGCTAAGATGTGGATGAAACTGTGTGAACGGTATGCTACAAGAGGTAATGTTCGCGGATATACTTACAACGATGAAATGCGTGGACAAGCAATTTTACAGTTAGCACAAATTGGATTACAATTTGACGAGTCAAAATCACAGAATCCTTTTGCTTATTATACTGCCGCTGTTACTAATTCGTTTGTAAGAATTATTAATATCGAAAAACGTAATCAAAATATCCGAGACGATATTCTTGAAATGAACGGCATGAACCCAAGTTGGACTAGACAAAACTCTAACGAAGGCACAGGTGTCGATCCCGCTAAAAACGGCGAAAAGAATTAGTTGACTTCTTAACAAAAAGACCTTATACTAGTATAGGAGAATGAAATAATGGCGCTATTTAAAAAAGCGGCTTGCTTCACTGATATCCACTTCGGAATGAAGTCTGGCAGTAGACTACACAACAAAGACTGCGAAGATTTTATAGAATGGTTCATAGAAGAAGCCAAAAAAGAAAATTGTGATACTTGTATATTTTTAGGCGACTGGCACCATAATCGTGCGACTACTGATGTTAGTACGATGAACTACAGTGTTAGTAACCTAGAAAAACTTAATAACGCATTTGATAAAACTTATCTTATGCTTGGCAATCACGACGAATTTTACAAAGACAAACGAGAAATTCACAGTTTAGAATTTGCTAGACTGTTTCCTAACATTGTTCCCGTGAACAATCCTATTACTGAAGGTGATGTTACACTTCTTCCATGGCTAGTAGGTGAAGAATGGAAAAAAGTTAAGGATATTAAAAGTAGATATGTTTTTGGACATTTTGAATTACCGTTGTTCTACATGAACGCAATGGTACAGATGCCTGATCACGGTCAGCTACAGGCTGACGATTTTGTTAACCAAGAGTATGTTTTCTCTGGACATTTTCACAAGCGCCAAACCAAAGGAAACATTACATATATGGGCAATGCCTTTCCGCACAACTACGCCGATGCGTGGGATGATGACCGCGGAATGATGATGCTTGAATGGGGTGGCAAACCGGAATACCGTAGTTGGCCCGATCAGCCTCTTTACAGAACAATAAAACTTTCTAAACTTTTAGAAAACCCAGATAATCTTTTAAAAGAAAAGATGCACTGTCGTGTAACAATTGACGTCCCGATCAGTTTTGAAGAAGCAAACTTTATTAGAGAAACGTTTATGCCGCAGTACAATCTGCGTGAACTTATGCTGATTCCTGAAAAAACTGAAATCGATGGTCAAGATATTCAACCTGTTGACTTAAAATTTGAAAGTGTTGATACTATTGTTGTTAATCAAATTACAAATATTGATTCTGAACAGTATGATCAAAAACTTCTATTGGAGATCTATAATAACCTATGATTAAAATTAAAAATCTAACAGTTCGTAATTTCATGAGTGTAGGCAATCAAACTCAAGCAATTGATTTTGATAAAGGTATGCTAACACTTGTGCTAGGTGAAAACTTAGATCTAGGAGGCGATGACAGTGGTGCTAGAAACGGTACCGGTAAAACAACTATTATCAACAGTCTAAGTTATGCTATCTACGGCATCGCATTAACTAACATTAAGAGAGATAATCTAGTTAACAAAATTAACAGCAAAGGTATGCTTGTTACTGTTAGTTTTGAAAAGAATGGGGTTGCTTATCATATCGAACGTGGTCGCAAACCTAATATTCTCAAGTTAAGTGTTGACGGTGAAGAATACCAAACTGAGGAAGCTGACGAAAGCCAAGGCGACAGCAGACAAACACAAAAAGAAATTGAAAAACTGTTCGGCATGAGTCACGACATGTTTAAGCACTTAATTGCTTTAAACACTTATACTGAGCCGTTTCTAAGTTTAAAAGCAAACGATCAACGTGCTATTATCGAGCAGTTACTAGGTATTACTATTCTAAGTGAAAAAGCAGATGCGTTAAAAGAACAAGTTAGAATTAGTAAAGATCTTATTCAACAAGAAAACACAAAAATTGAAACTATTAAAGTTAGCAATCAAAAAATTGAAGAGTCTATTCAAAGTTTAGAAAGAAAACAAAAACTTTGGCAGGACAACCATAATAGTGCTATTAGTGAACTAGATCAAAGTATTAATATTTTAGAACGCATTAATATTGATGAAGAAGTCGAAGCGCATAAATGTCTTGAATCATTTAATGAAAAGAAAAAACGTTTAGAAGAAGCGCAACGCTGGATTGCTAATATTGAAGCAGATAATAGTAAACAAGAAAAAACTATTTCTAAACTTAATAAAGAAATTTTAATGCTAAAAGAACACAAGTGTCATACTTGTGGACAGGATCTTCACGACAAACAACAAGAAGATATTTTAAACAGCAAAGAAGAACAAAAACAGGAAGCCGCATTACAGATCTTAGCAAATAACACACAGTGGGATGAACACACTGCTGTTATTAAGGAAGTAGGCGAATTAGAAAGTTGTCCTCCTACACAATATGATTCATTAGAAGAAGCAGTTAATCATAGAAGTACACTGACAAGTTTACATAAAGAGCTTGAAAATAAAAAAACAGAAATTAATCCGTACGAAGAACAGATTGTTGAATTAAAAGAAACTGCTTTACAAGAAATTAATTGGCAAGCGATTAATGACCTTACAAAAGTAAAAGAACATCAGGAATTCTTGTATAAACTGCTTACAAACAAAGATAGTTTTGTAAGAAAACGTATTATTGATCAGAATCTAAATTACTTGAATATGCGGTTAACTTATTATCTAAGCAAGATCGGTTTGCCTCACACAGTTGAATTTCAGAACGATTTAACAGTGGTTATTACACAACTAGGACAGGACTTAGACTTCGATAATCTCAGTAGAGGTGAACGAAATAGACTCATCTTGTCTATGAGTTGGGCATTCCGTGATGTATGGGAAAGTTTGTATCACAGTATTAATTTACTGTTTATTGACGAACTAGTAGACAGCGGCATGGACTCAAGTGGAGTTGAATCTAGTATTGCTGTATTAAAGAAAATGACTAGAGAACGTGATAAAAATGTATTCTTAATTTCACACAGAGATGATTTAGCAACTCGTGTTAATCAAGTTCTTAAAGTTATTAAAGAAAACGGATTTACATCCTATTCAAATGATGTCGAATTGGTGGAATGACTACAGAATCACATGACAAACTAATCAGAGCATTTCAGGAATACTTTAAATGGCAAGATAAGTTTGAGTATAGTGGTTCAGATGCCGCAGGCATTAAAGCAAGGTATTGGTTAAGTGAAATTAGAAACTTTTCTAGTATCAGAAGAAACGAAATACAGGCAAAAAGACAAGATCGTAAGGCAACCAGAAAAGGCATTGTAGGTAGACCAAAGAAAGTAAGTAGTGTTGATGAAGACAAACCCAACATGGACTTACCAGAATAAACCTTTAGATTCTATTCCAGACGAATATGAAGGGTTTGTTTACCTAATCACAAACACAACTACTGGGCAAAAGTACGTAGGCAAAAAACTAGCCAAATTTAAAACTACTAAACCGCCACTCAAAGGCAAAAAGAATAAACGCAGAGGCACAAAAGAAAGCGATTGGAAGGACTATTGGGGTTCATCTGATAGATTAAACGCTGACGTTGAAGCACTAGGCCCAGAAAACTTCACAAGAGAAATACTATACCTATGTAAAGGTAGGGGCGAAATGTCCTATATCGAGGCAAGAGAACAGTTTGACCGCCGTGTATTAGAAAGAGATGATTATTACAACGGTATTATTAATGTTAGAGTTGGTGGTTCAGACAAGTTACGACAGGCATTGCTAGAACATAGCATCAAGGCAAAGCAATCCAACACATAAGGTTGGCGGGCCAGTTTAGAAATACCGCTGTGGAAAAAGTCTCCGAATAGGAACACACGTACACGTTGATCAACACACCAGAGTGTGGAAGCCATCAAACAAATTGGGCTCACCGGTTGACGTAGATAGAATGTTGGCTGTCGAAAAACTGTATATTACACATAAAAACTCCTTAGCACTAGGAACGAGGCGGGAGGTAGAAATATAGTGTATTAGCTATAATTTAGAATTATTGCTTATAAGCTATATTTTGATGTCGACGTAGGTTGGGAAAGGTCAGAGCCCATTGTGTAGCAGTATAACAAACACCTACTTCCAAGTCTCGGCTGTGACGGACTCACATAAAGTCAAGATTAGATGGAACCCTTAAACAGGTTCCGTCTGACTGAAACAATCTACATAAAGCTAAAATTGCTTCGCAATTATTATATTGTATAAATATCTATAATAAAAAAATGTGTTTGAGCGATAGCGATAAACACAAGTGAGCTTTAGCTCACTTATTAGTGTTATAAATAAGAGATCTTGAGATAGTAAAATGAAATTAAATCAATTAGAAAACATCACACATTTAGATGAAGCACCACAAGGCATGTTTAAAAGAGCTGGCTTAAAAGCAAAATCAGCTTTTGGAAGTGATGTTGCTAAAGGACAACTTCAATCAGGTGACACAGCAAATAAACTAAAAAAAGAATATATGCAGTTTGTAGGCCGAATGGCTGATAAAGTTGGAACAACAAATCCAACAACAGATACACTGCTTGCGTTTCTCAAGAGCAAAGGTGTTGATACTAAGGCAGTTGCTTCATTAATCGATAAAGAATTACAAGCACTAGCACCACAAAAGCAAGAACCAGTTTCAACTGAACCTCCAGCTGATGCTGTTAAAAACGAGCCAGTGGCACAAACTTCAACAGATCCAAACAATCCTCTTAAACCTGGTAACAATACAGCAAACATGAAGCAGGCTAGTTTAGATCTAGACGATCCTAACAGTTCACAAGGCGATCTATTTAAAAATAATCCTATTCCAAGTATGGCTCCTAAAACACCAGCTGTTAAAAAGCCCGTCGGTCGTACACAGGGTGGCGGGAAAGTCGCAGGTAAGTTAAGTCAAACGCCCGGTGCTATAGCAAAGAGAAATGCTAGAGCAAAAGCAAACAAACAACTACAGTTAATGTCAATGTATAGCGAAGACGCACAACGCTATAGAAAAAACTTTGAAAAAATTAACTGGGATCTAAAAGAAGATCAAGATTATTTTAACGCACTAAAATTTATGGGTGTTATGGAAGCTGAAATTCCAACAAAAGTATTAGATAAGGTATTAAACAATGTAGCCGCAGATTTAACAGATCCGGCAGCCGCCGATGTTAGTACACCACAAGATGCGCAAGCAGGCGATCAACAGTCAGATACTGATAGCACTGGCACACAACAAAAAGGCGATGGTGTTTTAAAAGGTATAGGTAAAGCTATAGGTGGTGTTGTTGGCAAAGCAGTAGGCGGCGTTAAGTCTGGTCTAGGTGACAATCCAGAAGCAAAACCAGGCAGTAAGATTTTTGATCCTGATGAAGAAGATGGGGAAGTAAGAGGTACTCTAAATTATCAGAATATTTCTAAACAGTTCCCTGGTATAGATCCAACAATGCTTAGAAGAAGCATGTCTAAAAGTTTACAAGGTCAAGATTTAACCAAAGCTGAACATGAAACAATGTCTGCGGCAATGACCCAACTGCTTAAGAAAGATCCACAACAAACAGTTAAAGTAATGAACTTGTTTAAACAAGCAAAAGAAGTTTAAAAAAAAGGTAAACCACTTTCCTTAGTGGTTTCCATATTTGATTTTACAATTTCCACAATAATTTCACGTTCTTCAGAACTTAAATTCATTGATTCAGTGAATGATAGCCCACCACGCATATACCACACAGAGCGCATAGCTTCTGATTTGATTAGTTTTGCCTGGTCATCCATGGCTTTCGTTTCGGCAAGAATGTCGTTAATTTTTAACTGCGAAAGCCTTGTCCGAAAAAATCCGCTTGATCCAGTGTTAAGCTAACATCCCATTCGTGCTTACATTCTTCGTTGTCGCATGTAGCACGGAAGCTAGCCATTTTACCGCTTTTCTGTGATTTACTGATAGCATCATTAATCGTAGTAAACACTGACTTATCAGCTTTTTGTAAAAACTCTTTAATGTACTCCGGATTATCTGTAGTACCTTGGACACTTTCAATTTTTGTAACACATTGTACAGCAGTATCTAGTGTAAGATCAGTAAGTTTAATGAAACTTTCGTTAAACAGTTTAACTTTCTCTTCGTCGCCGATACTTTCATCGTTAATAACAGCGAAGATACGTTGATGTTCAAATGTTTTTAGTGCTGTACCGGTAATTTCCTTGTACGTCATTGGACGTAAATGAACAACCATGTCGTTATTAATTTCAACAGTTGTAGCAAACTCAATTTCAAGTAAGTTGTCAAGTACATTTCTTAAGTCAACTGATTTATCATTAATAGTTTCGCATTTAGGACATCCTGCTGTTACATCCATTTCAACACCGTATGTTGCCATCCTAATTGCTGTTAACACAGCATCAACATCCATGCTTGGCATTTTCCAAGCATCTTTAATTGATGGGATACAACTCTGAATTACTTCAACAATAGCAGAACCATTCATTAACGCATCTGGCGTTTTGAATAGTAATTCGTCTCTTGCTGTCATAGCAAAAACTGGATGCTCTCCAGTTTCAGGAGTTTCTATACTTCCAATAGGCCAAAATTTGCCATCGCTTGGAAATTTAACATGAATCTTTGGCTGTCTAAAATAGTGTGCCAAAGGGTTACCAGCCGGCCTTGAAGCAACATTTACTGGTGCCTCTTGAGCAGGCGCTTGCGGTACAGGAGTTTGTCCTGTTCTTGCCGCTTGTTCCGCTTGCGATTGTACAAACGCAGTTGGATCAAATTGATTGTTATTATCAGCCATTTTTTATTCCTATAAATAGTATTGTATAGAGATATTTATATACGCAGAAAACTGCTAGTTTTATTCTTGGATAGGTAATGGCAAAAGATACAGTAGAAATACTAGGTGGGCAATTAGACGGAGCAGTACTCCAAAATGCCGCTTCAGAAGCAACATTAAAAGAACTTGTAGCCGCTATTAGCGGTAATAAAGGCGGTTCTGGCGGAGGCTCAAGCATGTTAGGCAGAACGCCTGCTGGTATGATAGCGGGCGGTATTGTTGGAGCAGTAGGCGGAGCAGTTAAAGGTGCTGTTAATCAGATAGGTAATGTAACTGGTGCCGCAGGCGCATTTGCTGGAATGATGCTTAAAGGTGAAGGACGAATCAGTTCTTATACTAAAGTATTAAACAATCAAGTTATTAGTCAGTTACCACTAGTTGGAAGATATTTAGGTGCTGTTGGTGGCGCAATTTCAGGTACTATTGAAGAATTTGAAAGATGGAATAAAACCTTACAAAACCTAACAGGGACAGGGGCAACATTTAATAATTCAATTCTTCAGATGATGCATGCTAGTGCTAGAACTTATATGTCACTAGATCAATTTGAAGCATTTGTATCAAAAAATAATAAAACTCTTGTTGCTCTCGGTACCACGGTGTCTGAAGGTGCTGTTGCTTTTTCAAATTATTCTTATGAAGTATTAAAAGCCGCAGGCCCAGCAAGAAAGACGCTGATACAAATGGGTTATACTGTTCCACAGATCAATCAACAGTTAGCAGATTATCTAGAAAACAACTATCGAGGAACACGCCAAGATAGAATTGATAAGAAATCTCTAGCAAATTCTTTTGTGGGCTACCAATCTTATGTACACCGTCTAACTGCTTTAACTGGAAAACAGTATGATCAATTAAAATCTGAAATGGAAAGTGTACAAAACGATACTGCTTACAAATTAAAACTTAGTAAAATGGATGTTGAATCTAGAGAAAAGATGAATCTAGGTCTTACTAATTTTACAGCTATGTATGGTCCAGAAGCCGCCAAGATCTACAAAGCGATTGCGCTAGGGCTTAATCCAGCAACAGAAGAAGCTGCACTCTTTCAGATGTTGTTTCCAGATGCTGTTAAAAGTATGAGAAGCACACTAGCTGACGCTGAAAACGGATTGGTAAAAATTGACCAATTTAAAGCAACTACAGTAAAAGATAGAGCAAGATTACTTGTACATTCAGCTAGACAACTTGATGAATTTATGCCTTTACTTAAAGCGGGATCAGCAGGAGTTGCTGAACTTCAAAAAATGCTAGGAGTTAGTAGTGATGTAGCGGCGTTAATTGCTAGAACAGGTACAGATGTTTCAAAAATGTCTTTAGAAGAAGCTGAAAATATGATTCGAAAGGCGGACCAAGAAGCGGAATCTAGAGAAACATTTACTGAGATACTAAGATCTTTTGAAACTGCGATGGGCGACTTTAAAACAGCTTTCTTAGATGTTATGATTGCCGAAGGTGGTCCGTTGGACCTATTTTCAAAAGCAATGAAAGGAAAAGATCTTCCTGATAAAATACGAAAATTTGGTAGAGAAATGGGCTACTTTGTTGTTGATACACTGCCACAGCTAACAAAGTTTTTTGCTAACTTTGGAACAAGCGAAGGAAGAGAGTATTACCGAACTTCATTAAACAAAATGATGGCCAAGATGGGAGCATACTTGCTTTACTATCTGCCAAAAGTTATTGGTTTAGATGGAGATGAAGACGAACTAAAAGCTAGTCTAACATCAATTGATACAGTTTACGATAAAAAACTTAAAACCCTAAGAGTACAGTCAGATCAGGCAGTTACTAAATTAATTTCAAAGCCTGCCCGTTCTGAAGATCCTATGACCTACGGTCCGCAATTACCTGGAGGAAATGTATATCAAGATATTAGTGGAAAAATTAGAAATCAACCTATATCTGGTACACTAGCACAAATTTTAGCAAAGGCTGCCAAAGAATCTGGTGTAGATGTTACAGTACGAAGCGGCGGCCAGATGTCTATGAAGGATTGGGAAGCGGCATCAGGTGAGAAAAAAATAACTACCTCGGCCGACGGTACAAAAACATATTACTTAGATGGTAGAGCTGTAAGAACCGGTAGTATAAGACATGATGCTGGTGATGCGGCTGACTTAGATGTTTATATGGGAGGATCTAATACACCTCTGAGCATTAACGATCCAGCATTTAGAAAGTTTATCGCCGCGGCTAAAAAGCATGGAATTACCAATATGGGCGCAGGCGACGGCTATATGGAAACCGGCGGCCCGGGAACAAGAATACACATGGGTATTCGC